>Ga0209156_10000231_pt1 | contig 46065 bp, 37 predicted proteins | sample GraSoiAngelo_124_FD_185881 | JGI IMG/M metagenome (GOLD analysis project Ga0209156, IMG submission 185881) | Grasslands soil microbial communities from the Angelo Coastal Reserve, California, USA - 14_0927_05_20cm (SPAdes) (version 2) | ecosystem: Environmental > Terrestrial > Soil > Grasslands... | reverse complement strand
AGGCCGAGGAGCGGCTGCGGCGGCTGGCTGTCAGCGATCCTCTGACGGGGCTGTCGAACTACCGGCAGCTCGTCCACGCGCTCGAGGCGGAGATCAAGCGCTCCTCGCGCACCGACCGCGAGTTCGCGGTGGTGCTGATGGATCTCGATGGCCTCAAGACGATCAACGACCGCTTCGGCCACCTGGTGGGGAGCCTGGCGCTGCGGCGCGTGGCGGAGACGCTGCTTGGCTCGTGCCGCGGCATCGACACCGCGGCGCGCTTCGGGGGCGACGAGTTCGCTCTGGTGCTGCCGGAGACGGGGGAAGCGGCCGCGTGGCACGTGGCGCGCCGCATCGCCGAGCGCGTGGCGCGCGATGGGGAGCAGCCGGTGATCTCGGTGAGCGTCGGCGTCGCCGTCCATCCCCGCGATGGGGCGTCGCTCGAAGGCCTGCTGAATGCGGCGGACCGCTCGCTGTACGACACCAAATCGCGCCAGCGACACCGGGCACAGGCGTCCTAAGTCGTTCTCGCCCTTCCCCTTCTTCACTCCTCCTACTTCTCCTGCGTGCGGCGTCTCAGTGTCGCACGCGCGGGCCCTTGACGACGCTGGCGGCGGGGGATATATGAAGGACCACAAATTGCCCGTGCGGGAGTCCATATGGATCGACTGATGTCGGAGTGGGCCGACGCGGGGAAGGGCCCGCGCTGGGCCCGGCTCCGCGACGCCATGCGCTGTCGCCTGCGGTGCGGCGCGTGGTATCCCGTGCTGGGTACGGGGTGGCACGCCGTCGTCCTCGATGTGCGTGGCATGCCCCTGAGCGTGCACGAGTCCTACCTGGAGCTGGCGTTCGCCCGCCCCACCCGCTGGAGCATCGTCGCGCGCGCAGCCGATGCGGTGATGATGCCGGAGAGCTGGGGCGCGTGGTACGCCGTGTGCCCGAACTGCGGCGCGCGCGAGCCCGTCAGGCAATCGAAGGGCACGATGGTGTGCCCGCGGTGCGATCAGGGTTCTCTCATCGACTGGAGTGAGGCCGCGCCGTGGCTGGACGAGCGGACCCGTCCGACGCCGGCGCATCCGCACGCCGCCTGATTAAGGCGGCGCCCCCCCCTCGTCGTTGACCCCCGGCGCCACGCTCCGGTAGCTTGCGGCGCCATGACCAGCGTCACCCGCGCGCCCGGATCGCTCACCGTCGGGCCGCTGCGACCCGTCATCCTGCAGCTCGCCGCCCCCGCCGTGGCGATGATGGCCTGTCATTTCTGCTTCAACCTTATCGACTCGATCTGGGTCGGCCGGCTGATCGGCCCGGCGGCGCTCGCGGCCGTCTCGACCGCGGGATTCTACGTCTGGGTGCTGCTGTCGCTGGGCGAGATGGTGGAGGTGGGGCTGATCGCGGTCGCCGCCCGGCGCCATGGCGAGGGCCGTCCCGACCTGGCCGCGCGCGCCGCCGGGGCGGCCGTGCTGTACGCCTTGGGTGCGGGCACGGCCGCGTCGCTGCTCGGGTTCGCGCTGACCGGCGACCTGTTCCGCCTGATGACGGTGCCGCGCGAGGTGGCGGCGCTCGGGTCCCGCTACCTCGACACGTGGCTGCTCGGCGGTCCGCTCGTGTTCGGGTTCTTCGCGATCGAGGCGACGTTCCGGGCCGCCGGCGACACGCGTACGCCGTTCGCGCTGCTCGCGGCGTCGGTGCTGCTGTCGATCGGGCTCGACCCGCTGCTCATCGCCGGTGTGGGGCCGTTCCCCAGGCTCGGCGTCGAGGGGGCGGCCGTCGCGTCCGTGATGGTGCGGGGCGGGGGCTTCCTGATCGGCGTCGGCATAGCGCTGAAGCGCGGGCTTATCCGTCTCGACGTTCCCGACTGGCGGGCGGTGCCCACGCTGCTCCGCGTGGGCGCCCCGCTCTCCCTGGCGGGCGTGCTCCTCTCCCTGGTGTACATGTGGCTCACCCGGTACACCGCGCGCTTCGGCACCGCCGCACTCGCGGCGCTCGGCGTGGGGCACAAGGTCGAGGGGATCGGGTTCCTCGCCATTTCAGGGTTTGCGCTCTCGGCCGCGGCGCTGGTAGGACAGAACCTGGGCGCGAGCCAGGAAGCGCGCGCGCGCCAGGCGGTGCGCCTGACGGTGGGCTATTGTCTCACGGTCACCGTTGCCACCGCCATCGCGTTCCTGACGCTCCCGCGCACCCTGGTGGGGCTATTCACGGGCGATCCCGCGGTGATCGCCGACGGGAGCCTCTACCTGCGCGTGATCGCCTTCGCGCAGATCGGGCAGACATTCGAGATCATCCTCGAGGGTGCGCTCGCGGGGGCGGGCTACACGCTGTTGCCGCAGATCACGAGCACCGTGCTCACGCTGTTGCGCGTGCCGCTCGCCGCCTGGTGGTCGGGGACGATCGGGCTGCTCGGCATCTGGTTGGCGCTTTCCGTCACGGCGATCTCCCGGGGCGTCGCGATGACGCTGTTCTGGGTCAGGGGCGCATGGCGCGCGACGGCGGTATGACAACGCAGAAGTGGGAAGGCGGAACGCGGAGCAGGCGGGCCGAGCTTCGTTCAGCTGTTCCGCGTTTCGCGTTCCGCGTTCCACGTTCCTGACCATGGCGACGCTCATCACCCTGCTCACCGACTTCGGCATCGCCGACAGCTACGTCGGCGAGGTGAAGGGTGTGCTGCTGTCGCAGGTGCATGGCGTGGTGCTCGCGGACATCACCCACCAGGTCCCCCCGGGCGACGTGCGCGCCGCGCAATACATCCTCTCACGAGTATGGCAGCGGTTTCCCCAGGGGACCGTGCACCTCGCGGTCGTGGACCCGGGCGTGGGGACCGACCGGCGTGCGCTCGCCGCGCAGACGGCGGGGCACTTCTTCGTCGCGCCCGACAACGGCCTGCTCACGTTTCTCTCCGGGGACGCGCATTTCGTTTCGCTCCCGGTGCCCCGGGGCGCGGCCCCCACCTTCCACGCCCGCGATCTGTTCGCGCCCGCGGCGGGCCAGCTCGCCCTGGGCGCGTCCCTGTCGCACCTGGGCCAACCGATCACCGATCCGTACCGCGCCCCGCTCCCCGCTCCCCGTGACGACGGAGCGGTGGTGGTGGGGGAAGTGATCTACGTCGATCGCTTCGGCACCCTGATCTCGAACATTCCGGGCGACGCGGTGGAGCCCGGCGTGCGCATCAGGGTCGCCGGCACGGAGATCGGCACGCTGGCGCGCACCTTCGGCGACGTGAAGCGGGGCGTGCTCGTCGCGTTCGTCGGCAGCGGGGGAACGGTGGAGATCGCGGTGCGCGACGGCAGCGCGGCGCGACTGCTAGGAGTCGGTGTGGGAGCGGAAGTGCGGGCCTGAAGGCGTCGGAATCTTCACCTTGGCCATCACGCGCTCCACGAACCCGAACTCGGGCGCGAAGCGGGTGAGCTGTGCCAACTCGCGGAACAGCTTGCGCTCGCGCCCGGCGGTCACGCGACACTCGTCGCACTGGGCCAGGTGCGCGTCGCGCGCGGCGGGCAGCAGCCCCTCGGCCCAGAGCTCGACTTCGTCCGGGGTCAGGTGGCGGGTGTCAGGGGTCGGGGTCATCTTGGTGGACCCTTACGCGTAAGGCGGCGCACCGGTTTCACTCCTTGCGATCGGCCAGGTAACCCCGCAATTCGTTGCGGGCCCTGTGGATATACGTTTTCACGGTGCCCAGCGGCAGCTCGAGGATCCGGGCGATCTCCTCGTAGGAGTGGCCCTCCACGTGGCGTAACAAGATGCACGAGCGGTACTCGGGCCGCAGCCGCGCGATCGCCCGCTCGATCGCGCCGCCCAGCTCGCGTGCCTCGAGCTCCTGGAGCGGGGTCTCGCGCTTGTCGCCGAGCTGCAGCGCGGTGGCGCGCATCGCTTCGGGCGTCGTGGCGTGGGGCGAGCCGTCGAGCGAAAGCGTGTCGAGCTCGCGCTTGCGGAGCTGATCGATCGCCGCGTTGTTCGCGATCTTGAAGATCCAGGACGAGAAGCGGAACTGCGGGTTGTAGGAGCCGAGGCCGTTCAGGACTTTGATGAACGTCTCCTGGGCGAGGTCCTCGGCGAGCCCGCGGTCGCGCACCATCCGGTAGAGCAGCGAGAACACCGGCCGCTCGTAACGGCGCACCAGCTCGCGGAACGCCGCGTCGTGGCCGCGCTTGGCCCACTCGACGACGTCCTGGTCGCTGGCGCCTGTCAGGTGGCCCGGCCTATCTTTCGCGCCTATGGCGTCCCCCCCACGAACCTCCACAACCTTCGGAACCTCCACCAACCTCCCGCTCGCCGCGCGAGCGGCCAAGCGGTCGTACGTACGCGACACGTTCACCGCGATCGCCCCGCGCTACGACTTCCTCAATCATCTCCTGAGTCTCAACGTGGACCGCTCCTGGCGCCGCGCCACGGTGCGGCGGCTCGCCTGGGAGCGGACGCCCCACGGCACGTACCTCGACCTCTGCGCCGGCACGCTCGACCTCGCGGCGACGCTCGCCCGCGAGCCGGCGTTCGCCGGGCGGGTCGTCGGCGCCGACTTCGTGGTCCCCATGCTCGCCCGGGGGAAGGGGAAAACCGAGCGCGCCCGTCCCGTCGCCGCCGACGCCCTGACGCTGCCCTTCGCCGACGGCCGGTTCGACGGCGCGATGTGCGCGTTCGGGGTCCGGAACCTGGCGGACCTGGACGCCGGGTTGCGGGAGGCGCACCGCGTGCTCCGACCGGGCGCGCGCTTCGTGGTGCTCGAGTTCACCACGCCGCGGTTCGCGCCGCTGCGCGCGGTGTACATGTTTTACTTCCGGCGCTTGCTCCCCGCGATCGGCCGGGCGGTGTCGAAACATAGGGACGCCTATACCTACCTGCCAGAGTCGGTGCTCGAGTTCCCGGAGCCCGACGCATTCGCGCGTCGCCTCTCCGTCGCCGGATTCGGCGACGTCGGGTACGAGCTCCTGACCGGCGGGATCTGCGCCATCCATCATGGCGCTCGATAGCCTGCGCGCCCTGATCGAGGCGATCGCGGCACGAGGCGATCTCGTCCGCGTCGATCACCCGGTGTCGATAGACAAAGAGATCACGGAAATCGCCGACCGCTGCATGAAGTCTCCGGGCGGGGGGCCGGCGCTGCTGTTCACGCGGCCGACGCTCGCCGGCGGCGCCCCGTCGCGCTATCCCGTGGCCGTCAACCTGTTCGGCTCGGGCCCCCGCATGGCGCTCGCCCTGGGCGTCGAGTGTCTGGACGAGATCGGCGAGCGCATCGCCGCGCTGCTTCACCTCAAGGTCCCCGACACTCTGCTGGGCAAGCTCGCCCTGCTGCCGCAGCTCGCCGAGGTGGCCAAGTTCCCGCCGAAGACGGCGGGCGGCCGGCCGGCGTGCCAAGAGGTGGTGATCCGCGAGGGCGACGTGGACCTGGCGCAATTCCCCGTGCCCGTCTGCTGGCCGGAGGACGGCGGGCCGTACATCACACTGGCCGGGGTGATTACCCGGGATCCGGGGTCCGGGACCCGGAACGTCGGGATGTACAGAGTGCAGGTCCTCGGGAAGAACGAGCTGGCGATGCATTGGCAGCGTCACAAGGTGGGGGCGGCGCACTGGCGCGCGATGGCCGAGCGGGGCGAGCGGATGCCGGTCGCGATCGCGCTGGGGGGCGACCCCGCCTCGATCTACGCCGCGTCGGCGCCGCTGCCGCCCACCATCGACGAGTTTCTGTTCGCCGGGTTCCTGCGCCGGGAGCCAGTGCGGCTCGCCAAGGCGGTGACCTCGGACCTCGACGTGCCGGCGGAGGCGGAGATCGTGCTCGAGGGCTACATCGATCCGCGCGAGGAGCTGGTGCTGGAGGGCCCGTTCGGAGATCACACCGGCTTCTACTCGCTCGCCGACTATTACCCCAAGGTGCACGTCACCGCGGTCACGCTGCGGACCGAGGCGATCTGGCCGCATACGATCGTGGGCCGGCCGCCGATGGAGGACTACTGGTTGGGGCACGCGACGGAGCGGATCTTCCTGCCGCTCCTGAAGCTGACCATTCCCGAGATCGTGGACATGCACATGCCGGCGGCCGGGATCTTCCACAACCTCGTGTTCGTGAGCATCGACAAGCAGTATCCCGGGCAGGCGTACAAGGTGATGAACGGGCTGTGGGGCCAGGGGCTGATGTCGTTGGCCAAGGTGGTCGTCGTGCTCGACCGGGACGTGAACGTGCAGGATCCGCAGGAGGCGTGGTGGGTGGCGTTGAACCACATCGACCCCGAGCGCGACGTGCGCTTCACCATGGGGCCGATCGACGTGCTGGATCACTCCAGCCGGGGGTTCACGTTCGGCTCGAAGATGGGGATCGACGCGACGCGCAAGTGGAAGGAAGAAGGCTTCACGCGCGAGTGGCCGAATCGGATCGTGATGGACGCGGAGACGAAGCGGAGGATCGACGCCATGTGGGGAGAGCTTGGAATCGACCTGGGCGGTAGAGGGCGGTAGAAGGCGGTAATGGGCGGTACCGCGACTCCGCGCGAGGGGCAGACGCTCGCGGGCGCAAGCCTGCTGGTCCGCTACGTCAATTTCGTCAAGTTGCCGCACACCGTGTTCGCGCTGCCGTTCGCGCTGCTCGGCGTGCTAGTCGCGTCGCGCGAGACGGCGCTGACATGGCGCGTGCTCGGCCTCGTCGTGCTGGCGTTCACCTGCGCGCGGTTCGTGGCGCTCGGGTTCAACCGTATCGCGGACCGGGAGCTGGACGCGAAGAATCCGCGCACCCGCGGGCGGGAGCTGCCGTCGGGGCGGCTCACGCTGCGCCAGGCCTGGATCGCCGTGGCCCTGGCGGCGGCGCTGTTTCTCTGGACCGCGTGGGCGCTCAACCCGCTGTGCTTCACGCTCGCGCCGCCGGCGCTCGGGTTCATCGCGGCCTACAGCTACGCCAAGCGGTTCACGCACTGGTCCCACCTCTGGCTCGGCCTGGCCGACGGGATCGCCACTCCGGCGGGCTATCTCGCGGTCACGGGACGCTGGAGCGGGCCCTGGTGGCTGCTTCCCGCGGGCGCGCTGGCGGTGATGCTCTGGGTCGGTGGGTTCGACGTGTTCTACGCGCTCCAGGACGAGGCGTTCGACCGCGCGGAGCGGCTCGCGTCCCTGGTGGTGCGTTTCGGGCAGGCGCGCGCCATCCTGGTCGCCAAGCTGCTGCATGGACTGGCGCTCGTCGCGCTGGTCGTGTTCGGGGCCGGTGCCCACCTCGGCGTCGCATACTACGGCGGCGTCGCCGTCGGGGCCGCGCTGATCGCGTGGGAGCATCGGCTCGTCAAGCCGGGAGACCTGTCGCGACTCAATGCGGCCTTCTTCGGCGCCAACGGGCTTGTCAGTATTGTCGTGTTTCTGGGTGCCCTCGTGGATCGCGTGCTATGACGCGAGTGCGCAGTGCGCGGTACGCGGTTGCTTTGGGGCAGCGCAAGCCCTCGGTGCCACGGAAGCAACGGCGCACCGCGCACCGCGTACCCCCACCCCGTCCGCCCGCCCATCCGCGCCGCTCTCCGACGCCGAATCGGAGGGGGCGTTGAACCGGTTGCCGGTGATTTTGGCCATCACCGGCGCCTCGGGTGCGCCGTACGGCGTGCGGCTGCTCGAGGTGCTCGCGCTGCACCAGGTGCCCACCTGGCTGATGATCTCGCCGCATGGCTGGCGGCTCCTCGCGGAGGAGTGCGGCATCACGGACGACCGCGGCCTCAAACAGGCGACCGGGGGCGACTGGACGAGCGTGCGCGTGTTCGACGACAAGGATCGCGGCGCAGAGCCGGCGTCGGGGTCCGCCAAGACCGCGGGGATGGTGATCTGCCCCTGCTCGATGGGCACGGTGGCGGCGATCGCGCACGGCACGAGCCGCAGCCTGATCGAGCGCGCCGCCGACGTGGTGCTCAAGGAGCGCCGCAGGCTCGTCCTGGTGCCGCGCGAGACCCCGCTCTCCTTGGTGCACCTCCGCAACCTGACGCTCGCTACGGAGGCCGGGGCAGTCGTGCTACCGGCCGCGCCCGGCTTCTATCACAAGCCGCAACAGGTGCGCGACCTGGTGGACTTCGTGGTGCAACGGGTGGTCGACCATCTGGGGCTCGACATCGCGCTGGTGAAGCGCTGGGAAGGCAACAGTTAGTTGCACGACGCCACGACGGCACGTTACACGAGGACGGCTTGAGGCTCGGAGTCATATCCGACACGCACGGATTGCTGCGACCCGAAGTGTTCGACGTGTTCCAGCAGGTCGATCACATTCTGCACGCCGGTGACATTGGGAGTCCCCAGATCCTGATCGAGCTGGAGGCGCTGGCGCGGGTGACCGCGGTGTACGGGAATACGGACGGTCCCGAGCTGCGGGCGCGGCTGCCCCAGGTGGCCGAGCTCGAGCTCGACGGTTTCGCGATCGTGGTGACGCACGGCGATCAACTGGGGCACCCGACCCCGGACGCGCTGCACGCGGCCTTTCCCAGGGCCGAGATCATCGTGTACGGTCACACCCACAAGCCGCTGCTCAAGCTGGTGGATCGGACGGTCACGGTGATGAATCCGGGCGGGGCGGGGCGGCCGCGCTTCGGGATCGCGCCGAGTGTGGGCGTTATGGAGCTCGAGGCGGGGATCCCGCCGCGGGGGCGGTTGGTGCGGCTGCCTTAGGCCCCCGCTCCACCACCCGCGGCATCACCGGCGCGCCGGGCGCGAGCAGCTCGAGCCCGCCCACCACCACCTGCTCCCCCGCATTCACGCCCTTCGTCACCTCGACGAACCCCGGCGTGCGGACCCCGAGCTCCACCTGACGCCGGTTCGCCTTCCCATCGGCCACGACCCACACGGCGTTGGCTCCCTCGGCCGGCACCACCGCCTCTTCGGGGATGACGATCGCTTTGGGACGCACGGCGGTCACCAAGTGCGCCTCGATGAACATCCCGGGCTGCAGCAGCCGCGCGGGATTGGACACGCGCGCCTTGACGAGGATCGTCCGGCCCGGCAGCTGCACCACCGGGTCCACGAAGTCCACCTGTCCCGTGAAGTCGCGACCCGCGATGGCCGCGACGCGGAACGACACTTCCTGTCCCGGCTTCAAGTCGCGCGCGAACCGCTCCGGCACCTGGAACGCGGCGCGCTGGGGGTTCACCGTGTGCAGCGACACGAGCTTCGTGGTGTTGGTGACATAGTCGCCCAGGCTGACGTAGCGCTGTCCGACCGCGCCGGCGAACGGCGCCCGCACGGTGGTGCGGTCGAGCCGGATGCGCTGCAGGTCGTACTGCGCCTGCGCGCTGCGGGCTTCTGCCTCGGCCTTTTCCAGGTCGGCCGCGGACGAGGCGTTCTGCTGCACCAGCTCCTTGGCACGCGCCAGGGCCTGCTGTGCGAGATCGCGCTGCGCCTCGAGCTGCGCGACCTGGGCCTTGAGCTGGGCGTCGTCCACCTTGAAGAGCGGCGTGCCCTCGTCGACCTCCTGGCCCTCGTGCACCGGGATCTCGACGATGCGCCCATCGACCTCGGGGCGCAGGTCGATCGACTGCACCGCCTCGATCTGTCCCGTCGCCGCGATCTCGTCGCGCACGGTATCGGTGCGCGCGGCGGCAACCTCGACGGGCATGCCCATAGGGGCGCCCCCGCCGCCAAAGCCCCCCGCTCCACCTGCCTTCCCCTTCTTGCACCCGCCGATGGCGAGCGCAGCGCCCGCGACAATTGCGCACCACGCACCACGCGTCATGTTCGTCACTTTCATTTCTGTTCCGGTTCGGGAAAGAGGCGCCGGCCGAGGATGTTCTCGAGCCCCGCGAGCGCGAGCCGGGTCGCGTAGCGTGCCTGCACGAGGGCCGCCGAGGCGTCATCCAGGTCGGCCTGGGCTGTGAGGAGGTCTAGGATCGTCGTGGCGCCCGTTCGGTAGCGGGCTTGCTGCACGCGATAGTTCTCGCGCGCCACCTGCACCTGTTCGCCGTCGAGGTCGGCCGTGGCGCGAGCCGTCGTGAAGCCGTCGTAGGCGGCCGTCACGTCGCGCCGCACCGACCGCTCCATCTGCTCGCGCTTCGCCCGCGCAATGTCGTGGTCGACACGGGCCCGGCTGAGCGCGATCTCCCGCTGCGCGTTGTCCCACAGCGGAAACGAGAGGTTCAGGGTGAGCGCGGAGATGCCGAGCGCCGACGGGAGGAACTTGTTGTCAAACCCGATGCGACTCCATGACACGGTTGCCTTGGGGAGATAGGTACCCAGACGGGCCCGCAGCGCCGCCGCGGCCGCGCGCTCGGATGCTCGCACCTGGCGGTACTGCGGTCCCTGCATGGACGCCTCTTCGACGGCTGATGCGAGCGGCAGCGGCAGCTCGGCGGGCAAGACGCTGTCGAGCGGGGCCGCGTTGACGGGCCCGTCAGCGCCCACGCGGCTTCCCAGGCTCAGCCGGGCCACTCGAAGATCGGTCTCACGCTGCAGGGAGGTCACGCGAGCGCGGGACAGTTCGAGCCGCAGTTGCAGCGAGTCGGTCTGGACCACGGCGCCCGAGACGACGCGCGCCCGGGCCACGGCGAGCTGCTGCTCGGCGCGCTGCACGCGCTCCCGCGCCACGCGCGCCAGCTCCACCCCTGCCAGCACGGCGTAATAGGTCGACTCGGTACTCAGCGCCGCTCCGAACCGCGCCTTGAGCTCCCCGGCGTGCGCGCTGTCGAGCGCCGCCGCCGAGCGGGTAACCTCGGCGAGTTTCTGGCCACCGGTGAACACGTCATAGCTGACCGTCACCTGGGATTGCACGGAGTACTTCTCGGGCTTCAAGGTCGCGAAGTTGAAGAACGCTGGCGTATTCTGGGTCGCGCCGGTGCTGAGCGTCACGGACGGCAGGATGAACACCGCGAACGCGCTGCGCCGACCCCAGTTGGCGTTGTCCACCTGGCCGATCGCGGTGACGTAGTTGGGGTCGAGCCCCGTAGCCCGTCGCAGAGCTTCGGCGAGCGTCACGCTCGGGAGCGAGTCGTTCGGAGCCGGCGTGATGATCGCCGCTTGCAATTGAAGCAGGGTGACGAGGGCGAGCATCAGTCGGCCTCCACGGGTCGTGCCACGCGCACGCCGCTTCGCTCGCGTGCCGTCAGGCGGTCCAGCAGCACGTACCCAACGGGTACCACGAACAAGGTGAGCACCGTGGAAAAGAAGATGCCGCCCACGATCGCGTAGCCGAGCGGCCGGCGCGACGTCGAGCCAGCGCCGATCCCGATCATGACCGGGATCGCGCCCATGATGGTCGCTACCGACGTCATGAGAATCGGCCGCAGTCGGATGCGGCCGGCCTCGACGACGGCGGCGAGTGTGTCCAGCCCGCGTCCCTTGAGCTGGTTCGTGTACTCGACCAGGAGGATCGAATTCTTGGTCACGAGGCCGATCAAGAGGACCATGCCGATCTCGCTGTAGAGGTTGATCGTCCCTCCGGGGCGATGCAGCAGGGCGGCCACGAGCAGCGTGGCGAGCGCGCCGGTCACCGCGAGTGGCACGGCCAGCAACACGGTGAACGGGTGCACCAGCGACTCGAACTGCGCGGCGAGCACCATGAACACGACCAGCAGCGCCACGCCGAAGGCGAAATAGAGCGCGCCACCGCTCTCTCGGAACTCGCGCGAGTCGCCCGCCAGCGCTGTGGTGCTTCCCGGGGGAAGCACCCGCCGCGCCAGGCGATCGAGTGAATCGAGCGCCTCGCCCTGGGCGAACGGGGGGATCAGGGATGCCGACAGCGTAAACGACGGCACCCGGTTGAAGTGGTTGATCTGCCTCGGGCCCACGCCCTCCTCGACCTTCGCCAGGGCGCCCAGCTGCACCAGCTGTTGCCCTCGTCCCCGCAGGTAGATCCCCGACATGTCGCTCGGGGTGGCCCGGTCGCTGCGATCGAGCTGTACCATCACGTAATACAGCTTGTCGTTCCGGGTGAACGTGCTGACCCGACGGCCGCCGAGGAAGGTCTGCAGGGCGGCCGCGACGTCGCGCACGGGAACGCCGAGGTCCTCCGCGCGGTCCCGGTCGAACGTGACGCGCAACTCCGGCTTGTTGAAACGCAAGTCGGTGTCGATGTTCGTGAGACCCTTGATGGCGCGTGCCCGCGGCACGAGTGTGTCCATGGCCTGCGCCAGCCGCGCGATGTCGGGATGCTGCACCACGAACTGCACCGGCTGGCTGAACCCGAGCGCGCCCGGGCTGTACGGGAACGCCTGGATGCCGGCGATCCCGAACAGCTGGGGGAACAGCATGCCGACGAGCTGCTGGACGCTATTCTTGCGTTCGCTCCAGTCTTTGAGGATGACGCCGACAAACGCCCGGTTGACGCCCCCGGCGAATCCGCCGATGATCGTGAAGTAGCCCTGGACCCCCGGGGTCTTGCCGATGATCTGCTCGACCTGCCGCACGTAGCCGTCCGTGTATTCGAGCGATGAGCCCTCGGGCGCGAATGCCACCACCAGGAAGAACCCGCGGTCGTCGTCGGGAATCAGCTCTTGCTGGAGGCTCTTGTAGAACACGAACGCCATGGCCACCGTCACGACCGTCCCGAGGACCACCACGCCTCGATGCCGCAGCGCGGTCTGCAGCAGCTTGGCGTAGCGCTCGGCGATGGCATTGAAACCTGCCTCCAACATCTTGAAGACCGCCCCATGCTCGTGCGGCACCCGTAGCACCTTGGCGCACAGCATCGGCGTCAACGTGAGGGCCACGAATCCCGAAATCACGACCGCCCCGGCGACCGCGATCCCGAACTCGCTCAACAGCCGTCCCGTCGAGCCCCGCAGGAACCCCAGCGGCGTGAACACCGCGACCAGCGCGATGGTCGTCGCGATTACGGCGAAGCCGATCTCGTTGGTGCCGTTGACCGCGGCCTGCTCCGGCGCCTCGTGTAGCTCCTCCTGGTGCCGATAGGCGTTCTCGAGCACGATGATGGCGTCGTCCACCACGATGCCGATGGCGATCGTGAGCGCGAGCAGGGTGAAGTTGTTGATCGAGAATCCCAGGAAATACATGATCGCGAACGTCGCCACGATCGACGCCGGGATCGCGAGCCCGGGAATCACGGTCGCCCGCAGGTTTCGCAGGAAGACGAAAATGATCAGCACGACGAGAATGGCCGCGATCAGGAGCGTCAGGCGCGCGTCGTTGATCGAGTGGGTGACGAACACGGACCCGTCGAACGCGGTTTCGAGCTTCACGCCCGGGGGCAGCATCTGCTGGATGCCTGGGATGGCCTCGCGAATGCGTCGCGCCACGTCGATGAGGTTCGCTTTCGACTGCCGGACTACGCCGATGGCGACGGCGGGATTTGCATTGTAGCGGAAGATCGAGCGCGTGTCCTCGGGCGCGAGCTCGACGCGCGCCACATCCTTGAGCTTGACGACCTGCCCGCCCTGACTCGTCACGACCAGCTCCCCGAATTCCCGCGGGTTCTTCAGCTCGCCCAGGGACCGGACCGAGAACTCCCGCCGCGTCGATTCGATGCGTCCGGCGGGAATCTCGACGTTGCGCGCGGTGATCGCGCTCTCCACGTCCTGCACGGTGAGGCCCCGCGCCGACAGCTGGTCGGGCTGTACCCATACCCGCATCGCGAAGCGCCGCTCGCCGAACACCCCCGCGCTGCCGACACCCGCCAGACTCTGCAGCCGCGCTTTGACCAGGCGGTCGGCCACGTCGGACAACTGCATCAGGTCGTAGTTCGGGCTGCTCAGGGCCAACCAGAAGAATGGTTGGGCGTCGGCCTGCTGCTTCGCGATCACCGGCTCGAGCACGTCGACCGGCAGCCGCCCCCGCACCCGCGATACCTTGTCGCGCACGTCCTGCGCGGCGATGTCGACGGGCCGGTCGAGGTTGAACTCCAGGATGATCTGGCTGTTCTCCTCCGAAGAGGAGCTCGACAGGGTGCGCAGTCCCTGGATCGTGGACAGCTCCTCCTCGAGCACGTCGGTCACCGCGGTCTCGACGACCTGGGCGTTGGCGCCGGGCAGGGTGGTCGAGACCGAGATGATCGGAGGATCGATGTCCGGCAGCTCGCGCACGGAGAGACGCGCGTAGCCGATGACGCCGAACAACACGAGGGCGGCCGAGATCATGCTGGCCAGCACGGGACGGCTGATCGCAGTTTCTGAGAGTTTCATAGGCCCGAAAATTAACCGAATAAGGTGATCCCGGGAGTAGGGCCCGGGTCAGGAAACGGTTGGCGGCTGCACCGCCTGCCTCCCTTGTACGACGATTCTGGCTGCGGGATTCCGACATTACGCGCGTCGTGGCGGGCGTGCTTCATCCAGCCTGCGGCAGCCTGGCAATACCACGTGCGGGCTCGCAACGCCCCGTCCCGTTATAGCTCCGCACCAAACGTCACAACCGCGCCTCATGGCGTGGGCGCTTCAGAGGGCACCGGGTTTGCACCGGGTGCGCGGCACCCTACAGCGCGAGGCGTACCGTCATGCGTCGCTTGCTCGCCGTGTGTGTCCTCCTGGCCATAGCGGTTCCGCAGGCCTGCCACCGCGACGAGGTAACGGCGCCGCGCATGTCCGCGGCGGCCGGGGGTGCCGACCCGTCCACGGCGCGCATTGCGTTCGTGAGTACGCGAGACGGCAACCGCGAGATCTACGTGATGGCCTCCGATGGGTCGGCCCAAACGCGGCTGACGAACGTCCCCGAATGGGACTATGAGCCGAGCTGGTCCCCCGATGGGAACCGGATCGTCTTCGTCAGCCAGCGAGGCCGTTGCGACTGCCTCTACGTCATGGCCCCGGACGGATCGACGGTGACGGCGCTGACGAGCCATGACTCCTGGTGGGGCGACCGCCGGCCCACGTGGTCGCCCGACGGGCAAGCGATCGCGTTCACGCGATTCCTGGCCGACAACGTCGATGTCTACCGGATCGCCGCGGACGGCTCGGCGGAGACGGCGTTGACGCACACGCCTTTCCACCGCACCGCCCGGGACCCGCAGTGGTCGCCGGACGGGAGTCGGATCGTGTTCTCGACCTCGCAGGATGACGACACCGAGATCTACTTGATGCACGCCGACGGGTCGGCGCAGGCACGGCTCACGAACACCCCGGGGGCCGACGAGGAGCCGACGTGGTCCCCCGACGGGAGCCGGATCGCGTTCACGAGCCATCGGGACGGTACCGCCCAGATCTACGTGATGAACGCCGATGGGTCGGCGCAGACGCGGCTGACGAACACTGCGGCCGAGGATGGGTCGCCGCGCTGGTCCCCCGACGGGAGCCGGATCGCGTTCACGAGCACGCGGGACGGGAACGTCGAGATCTACGTGATGAACGCGGACGGCTCGGCGCAGACGCGGCTGACCAACGCCGCGGGCGCCGACGAGGGGCCCAGTTGGTCCCCCGACGGTCGCCAGATCGCATTCACGAGTCACCGGGACGGCGGCGCGCAGATCTACGTGATGAACGCGGATGGATCGGGGCCGACGCGGCTCACGAACACTCCGGGCGACAACACGGACCCGAGCTGGTCGCCCGCGTACCGTCCGAGCAGCGCGCCGGCGCACGTCGATTTCACCGCTCCACCCCCGGCGACAGTCAACGCCAACGCGGTGATCTCCCCCGCGATCCAGGTCACGGTGACGGACGCCTCCTGGAGCCGGATCCCTGGGGGCGTGGTGCGCCTCGAGATCGGGACGAGTCCGGCGCCCGGGGCGACACTGTCGGGCACGACGCAGGCGAAGCTCGTCGACGGCGTTGCGACGTTCGCCGATCTGCGCATTGACCAGCCGGGACGGGGCTACACGCTCGTCGCGACGGCGGGTCCCGCATCCGGCGCGAGCGGCGCGTTCGCGGTGGCGGGACCGCCGGCGCAGCTGGCCTTCGCGACCCAGCCTCCCCAAACGCTCGAGGGGGCCGTCGCCATCGCGCCGGCGGTCCGTGTCGCGCTTCAAGACGCGTTCGGCACCACGGTGCCCGGCGCGACGCAGGCTGTGTCGCTGGCGTTGGGGGCGAACCCGAGCGGGGGGACGCTCGCGGGCACGACGACGGTGCAGGCGGTGGACGGGATCGCGACGTTCGACAACGTGAGCGTGGACCGGCCGGGGAGCGGGTACACGCTGTCGGCCGCGTCGGCGGCGCTGACGGGGGCCGCGAGCACCCCCTTCGCCATTCGTCTCACATTCCGCACCGTGACCGTCGGCTTCTGGCACTCGTGCGCGTTGACCGTGAGCAGCGCGGCGTACTGCTGGGGCATCGGCGGCCGGGTCGGCGACGGGACCCAGGTCAATCGGCCCAGCCCAGTCCTGGTGGCGGGAGGCCTGCGCTTCGCGGCGCTCAGCGCAGGGAACACGAAGACGTGCGGTGTGACCACAAGCGGCGCGGCGTACTGCTGGGGTCTGAGCCCGGAGGCTGTCCCGGGCGGCGTCCTCTTCACCACCGTGAGCGTCGGCGGACGGCACACGTGCGGCCGATCCACCAGCGGCGCGTGGTATTGCTGGGGCGATTATGGGGGCGAAGGACCGACTCCGACACCCATGAATACGGGCGGATTGGCGTTCGCGGTGGTGAGCGCGGGCGAAGATCATACCTGCGGCGTGACCTCGAGCCATCAGGCGTACTGTGCGGGGATCAACGACGTGGGCCAGCTCGGGGATGGAACGACGACGACCACGGGGCCGTTTACCTTCGTCCCAGTCGCGGGCGGACTCACGTTCACGACGGTGAGCGCGGGTCTCTATAAGAGCACCTGCGGCGTGACCACGGACGCCGAGGTGTACTGTTGGGGCTTCGACGCCGGCTACACGCCGGAACGGCAGCCGGCCGCGCCCGACATCCGGTTCACGGCTGTGAGCACGGGATCTGTGCACGCCTGCGGTGCGGGCACGACGGGCGCGGCGTACTGCTGGGGTGAGGACACCTACACGCAGCGTGGAACCGGATACCCGAGCGGCGACACGGCGCCTCAGGGACTCCCCGTAACGGGTGGGCTCAGCTTCGTGGCGATCAGCGCCGGGGGCGCTCACACCTGCGGCGTAACGTCCGACGGCAAGGCGTATTGCTGGGGCTTGAACGACCAGGGCCAGCTCGGTAACGGGACGATCGGGAGCCACGCCATTGCGCCGGTCCAGGTGGTCCAGTGAGCGGGCGGGCCTCGATCCCGTTCCCGGCGGCCGCGCGACTGGCGATCGCCGCATTCCTCGCCACGACCTGCACCGACGAGCCCACGCGTCCGCGCACGCCGTCCCCGCCGAGCGCGCTGACCGCCGCCACGGCCGCGTCCCGCATCGCGTTTGCGAGCGACCGGGACGGTAACTGGGAGATCTATGTGGTGAACGCGGACGGATCGGGCCTGACGCGACTTACCAACGCGCCGGCTGCTGACAGCACCCCGAGCTGGTCTCCCGACGGCAGCCGCATCGCGTTCACCAGCACGCGGGACGGCAACGCCGAGATCTACGTCATGGCCGCGGACGGCTCCGCGCCGACGCGCCTGACGGACAATCCCGCGGCGGACGGCCAGCCGACCTGGTCCCCGGACGGACGCCGGATCGCGTTCACCACGAACCGCGATGGCAACTTCGACATTTACGTGATGAACGCGGATGGGTCTGGACAGGCGCCCCTCACGACCGATCCGGCAACCGACAACGCACCGAGCTGGTCTCCCGACGGGGCTCGCATCGCTTTCCGAAGCACCCGCGACTTCGTGCCGCAGATCTACGTCATGAACGCGGACGGCTCGGCCCAAACGCTGCTGACGAACGTTCCCAATGCCGAAGGTGACCCGAGCTGGTCGCCCGACGGGCTCCGGATCGCCTTCACGAGGAGTGCCGCGATCTATGTCATGGCCGCCGACGGCTCCGCCCAGACGCAGTTGACGAACAGCGGCTTCTCCGACACGGACCCGACGTGGTCCCCCGACGGAACGCAGATCGCCTTCACGAGCACCCGAGACGGGAATCGGGCGATCTACGTGATGAACGCGGACGGCTCCGGGCAAGCGCGGCTGACGACCGGCACCACGTCTGACGCGCAGCCCAGCTGGTCGCCGGCCGCGCCGGCGCCGCGCGGCGTGCTCGCTTTCGCGACGCAACCCCCGGAGACGATCGACGTCGACGTCGCCATCTCCCCCCCCGTGCGGATCGCGATCGAGGACTCCCTCGGGAACCCGATGATGGGCGCGACCGACACGGTGACGATCGCGCTGACGGCGAACCCTGCGAGCGCCGTCCTCCTGGGGGCGACGACCGTGGCGGCGGTGGACGGCATCGCGACGTTCGCCGACCTGCGGGTGGACCGGCCGGGGCGGGGCTACACGCTCGTCGCCACGGCGCTCGGATTCGGCGGTGCGACGAGCGCGCCGTTCAGCGCCAGCCATCTCAGCTTCGCCAGCGTGAGCGCCGGTTTGTCGCACTCGTGCGCCGTGACGACGCGCGGCACGGCCTACTGCTGGGGCTACAACTACTGGGGCGGACTGGGGGACGGGACGACGACGCACCGGGCGACCCCCGTGCCCGTCACCGGGGGCCTTAGCCTGTCAGCGGTCAGCGCGGGATCGCTGCACACGTGCGGCGTAACCACGAGCCAGGTCGCGTACTGTTGGGGCTACAACTGGGATGGGGAGCTGGGTGAAGGAGCGTTTTTCCCCCGCTGGTTCACGAGCCCGGTGGCCGTGGCCGGCGGGCTCAAGTTCGCGCTGGTCAGCGCCGGTCGCCTCCATACGTGCGGCGTAACGGCGAACGGCGACGCGTACTGTTGGGGCGATAACTACTGGGGCGCAACCGGGGACACGACTGCGGGCCGGCCGAGCCCGGGCCGCATCGTGAGCGAGTTGCGCTTCACCATGGTCAGCGCCGGCGGGGACCACACGTGCGGCGTGACCACGACAGGTCAGGCATGGTGCTGGGGTCGAAACCTCGAGGGCCAGGGTGGCGATCCGTCCACGGTCAGCTGGTTCCCGCCGCGGCCCGTGGCGAGCACCTTGACCTTCGTCGCGGTGAGTGCCGGCGGGCTGCACACGTGCGGCGTGGGCACGGATGGCGCCGGGTATTGCTGGGGCGACAACACCACAGGGCAGTTGGGAGACGGGACGACCACCAGCCGAGGAAGCGTCGAACCTGTCGCTGGTGGGCTCAGGTTCACGGCAGTTAGTGCCGGACGTATGCATAGTTGTGGCGTGACCGCGGGCGGGAACGCCTTCTGCTGGGGCGACAATTCCAGCGGACAACTTGGAGATGGCACCACCGGCGGCCGCGTGAGCCCCGTACCCGTGGCCGGCGGCCTCACGTTCGCGGTCGTCTCCGCGGGCGGCGACCACACGTGTGGCGCGACCCCGAGCGGCGGCGTGTATTGCTGGGGCGACAACCTGTTCGGCCAACTCGGCAACGGGACGACGGTTACAAGCCTCACGCCCGTGCGGGTGGTGCAGTGAGGGGCGGCTAGCGCTGGCAGTTCGGGCAGAACGTCGTGGCCCGCAAGTCGATCGTGTGCGTGGTGACGAGCTTCTTGCCGCACTGCACGCACGGTTCGCCGCCGCGGCCGTACACCTTGAGTTCGAACTGGAACCGGCCTTCCTCCCCGGTCCCGGTGCGATAGTCCCGCACCGTTGTCCCTGAGGATTTCACCGCCCGCTCGAGCACGCCGGTCACGGCCGCGTGCAGGCGGGCGAACTCGTCGAGCGACAGCTTACTGGTGGGTTTCGAGGGATCGATCCCCGCTTCGAACAGCGCTTCGTTCGCGTAGATGTTGCCGACTCCGGCCACACGGCGCTGGTCCATGATCGCCTTCTTGATCGCGGCCCGCGTCCCCTTCAGCCGCTCGGCAAACACGAACGGCGTGAAGGTCTCCTCCAGCGGCTCGGGTCCGATACGGCCCGTGTAGGCGTCCCATCCCTTTTCATCGAGCAGCCAGACGGTGCCCAGCCGGCGCACGTCGCGGTACACCAGTAGGCGGCCGTCGTCGATGGTGCAGGTGAGCACCGCGTACTTCGTTTCGTCCCGCGTGAGCGCCCGGTCATAAACGACCAGAGAGCCCGTCATGCGTGGCTGCACGATCAGCCGGTGACCGCTCGCCAGCCGAAACACCGCGTGTTTGGCGCGGCGGATCACTTCCTCGATCGTGTTGCCCCGCAGCGTGCGCAGCAGGCGCGGCTTCGACACCCGGCGCAGCACGTCCGTCTTGGCGAGACGGGCGCGCGCGATCCGGTAGCCCTCGAGCCGCGGGGCCAGCTCCCGGACGATCGTCTCAACCTCTGGCAGCTCCGGCACGCTCGGTCGTTCTCCTGAGTTGGCGCCAGCCGATGTCCCTGCGGTACGTCTTCCCTTCGAAGGCGATCAGCTCGCATCCCCGGATGCTCTGCTCGCGCGCCGCGGCCACTGTGTCGGCGAGTCCGGTCACGGTGAGCACGCGTCCGCCGGCCACGCGCAGCGCGCCGTCAGCGTCGCGCGCCGTGCCCGCGTGGAACACGAGTGTGCCGGGCTCGAGGTCGCGTGGCACCACCACCTCCGCGCCGAGCCGCGGCTTGTCCGGATAGCCCGGGGCCGCGAGCACCGTGGCAACCGCCGCCCGGCCGGCCGGCAGGGTCATTTCGCGCGGCCGCCACTCTCCCCGGGCGATGGCGCGGACGTGGGCCGTGAGGCCGGGGAGCACAGGAACGAGCGCCTGGGTTTCCGGGTCCCCGAAGCGGCAGTTGAACTCGAGCACGTAAGGCGTGCCGTCGGGGGCGAGCATGATGCCGGCATACAGCACCCCTTGAAACGGGGCACCGCGCGCCGCCAGTTCTTGCAACACCGGCTCGAGCACCTGACGCTGCACTCGTTCCAGCAGAGCGTCGGTGGCGCTGCTGACGGGGCAGTACGCGCCCATCCCCCCCGTGTTGGGCCCGGTGTCGCCCTCGCCCAGGCGCTTGTGGTCCTGAGCGGCGGGAAGGACGACGAGCTGCTCGCCGTCGGTGAGCGCCAGCACGGAGAGCTCCTCACCCTCGAGGAAATCCTCAACCACCACCTCGCGGCCGGCGTCGCCGAACGCTCCGTCCGCGAGCATGGCGTGCACCGTGCGGGCCGCCTCGTCCCGTGTGGCGCAGACGACCGCGCCCTTGCCGCCCGCGAGTCCGGAGGCCTTCACCACGAGGGGCTCCGCGTGACCCTTGATGTAGACGAGGGCTGGGTCGAGGGCGGTGAACGTGCGGCTCACGGCCGTCGGGATGCGGGCCGCCTGCATCACGTCCTTGGCGAACGCCTTGGACGACTCGATGCGCGCGGCGGCCTGGCTCGGTCCGAACACGGGCTGGCCTGCGGCCCGCAGCCGGTCTGCGAGGCCGGCCGCAAGCGGTGCCTCGGGTCCGACGATCGTCACGTCGATGTGGTGCTGGCGCACCGCCTGGACGAGATCGTCCAGGGCGCTGGCGGGGATGTCGACGTTGGTGCCGAGCTGGGCGGTGCCGGGGTTGCCGGGGGCGGCGAACAGGTCGGCGTCGGGGGTGTCGCGCTTCAGCGCCCAGCAGAGCGCGTGCTCGCGGCCGCCCCCGCCGACGACCAGGACTCTCACTTCTTCTTGAAGGCGTCCGAGAAGGCCTGCGCGGCCCGCTTGGCGGTGTCCACCACGTCGTCCACCACGGCCTTCGCTTCCTTCATATAGTGCTCGCGGGCCTCGTCGATGTCCCTGTCCACGGGTCGGGCCTCGGCCTCGGGGCCGCGGCGGGTGTACTCGCCGCGCAACACCCGGTCGTAGTGGCCTTCCTCGATCCAGCGTTGCAGCTCAGCGGCCCGCACCGTGTTGAACGGATGAGTGCGCCCCAGCACGCCCAGAATCTTGAAGATGCGGTCGAGCGCACCGCCTGCGGCTTCGTACTCTCGGGCCTGGGCGAGGAACGCGTTCAAGTCCATCTGCGACATGTCGCCCCCGCCCGCGAACTTGAGGTTCACGCGCAGCGACGCCTGCGGGTCCTGGCAGGCGAGCAGCCCCGCGCGGTCGGACGAGAGCTCGCTCTTGCGGAACCACTCGAGCAGCGCGAGCTGGATCGGCAGGATGGCGATGCCGGCGAGGAACGGCAGGGCGCCGAGGCTCACGTTGAGAATAAGCACGAGGATCGTGTGATACAGGGCGTGCCCGCTCATGACGTGGCCCAGCTCGTGGCCCAGCACGTTCCGCAGCTCGTCGTCGTCCAGCAGCTTCAACGTGCCCGAGTTGATCACGATGAAGGGCTTGTCCATGCCGAACGCGCCGGCGTTGGCGAACGGCGTTTGCGACACGAACAACTCGGGCCGCTCGGGCCAGTCCATCGAGGTGAGCACCTCGGTGTAGAGCTGGTTGAGCCGGGGAAACTGGGTCGGGCCCACCCGCACCGCGTCCGCCTGGAAGATCAGCCGCACGCCGCGCTCGCCGATGAACCCGTAGATCTTCTTCACCACCTCGTCGAACCCGGGTACGGAGCGCAGCGACTGCAGGGCCGCGCGGTCGGCGGGGTGCTCCCACGTGACCGGAGCGATCTGGGTGAGGATCCTGCGCGGGCGCGCGGCGGGAAGGCTGGTGGACTCGGTCATGTCATGCTCCTAAGCGAAGATAGGCCCTGCACTACGCCGGCGGCCCGCGGGTGTTTCGGGCCGATTGGAGGGGCGCAGCATGCTGCGCCCCTACACCGTGCTGCACCCCTACGCCGCGCTGTCACGCGGCGGCCAGCGCCTGCTCCAGGTCCGCGATCAAGTCGTCCACGTCTTCGATCCCCACCGAGAGCCGCACCAGGCTGTCGGTGAGGCCCATGGCGCGCCGCATCTCCGCGGGCACGCTGGCGTGCGTCATCGAGGCGGGGTGTCCGATCAGGCTCTCCACACCCCCCAGCGACTCGGCCAGTGCGAAAATGCGGGTGCGCTCGGCGAGCCGCTTGGCCCGCTCGAGCGAGCCCAGCTCCACCGAGATCATCCCGCCGAACCCTTTCATTTGCCGGCAGGCCAGCTCGTGCTGGGGATGCGACGGCAAGCCCGGGTAATAGACCCGCTCGACCTTGGGATGCTTCGTCAGCCACTCCGCGATGCGGCGGGCGTTGGCGTCGTGCTGGCGCATGCGCAGCGCCAGCGTCTTGGTGCCGCGCACGGCGAGCCAGCAGTCGAACGGCCCCGGCACCGCGCCCGACGCGTTCTGGATGAACCCGAGCCGCTCCGCCAGGGCGCCCGAGTTCGTGACGAGCATCCCGCCCACCATGTCGCTGTGGCCGTTCAGGTACTTGGTGGTCGAGTGCAGCACGATGTCGGCGCCCAGCTCGAGCGGTCGCTGGAAGTAGGGTGTGGCGAAGGTGTTGTCGACGACGAACAGGGCGCCGGCCTTGCGGGCCACCTCGCCTGCCGCGGCGAGGTCGCACAACCGCATCATGGGGTTCGTGGGCGTTTCAGCGTAGATCATCTTCGTCTTGGCGGTCACGGCCGCGGCCACGTTGCGCGTGTCGCTGGCGTCGACGAAGCTGAACTCGAGTCCCATGCGGGACCAGATGAGGGTCATCTGCCGGTGCGTGCCGCCGTACACGTTGTCGCCGCTCACCACGTGGTCGCCCGCGGCGAGCAGCTTCAGCACGCCGTCCACGGCGGCGAGTCCCGACGCGAACGCGAAGCCGTGGCGCCCGCCTTCGAGCGCCGCGACGTTCCGCTCGAGCGCTTCGCGCGTCGGGTTGCGGGTGCGGGCGTATTCGTAGCCCTTGTGCCGCCCCAGACCGTCCTGGACGTAGGTGGACGTCTGGTAGATGGGCGTCATCACGGCGCCCGCGAGGGGGTCGGCGATTTTCCCGGCGTGCACGGCGCGGGTTGCAAAGCGCGCCGCCAGGTCGTCGCGCGAGATCTCGGTCATGGCGGGAACGTAAGGGCGCCTTTCGCGCCGAGCAAGCGACCACTACGTTACGCCGACGATGCCCCAGCCGAACTCCGTGAAATGCCTGGTGGTTGACGATGAACCGCGCCTCCGCCGCGTCCTCGTGCGGTTGCTCGAGGGCGAGGGGTTCACGTGCGCCGAGGCGGGGTCCGGCACTGAGGCACTGGAGATGCTGCACCAGGAGCAGGTGCCCCTCGTCATCTCCGACCTGCGGATGCCCCAGATGGACGGGGTGGGGTTGCTGCGCGAGATCATCGCCAGGTGGCCGGACACCGCCGTCATCGTGGTGACGGCCGTGGCCGAGGTGGAGAGCGCCGTCGCCTGCCTGCAGCTGGGCGCGCTCGACTACGTCGCCAAGCCCTTCCACCTGGATGAGGTGCGCGCCCGCGTGATGCAGGCGCTCGACAAGCGGCGCCTCAAGCTGGAGCTCGAGGACTACCGCCACAACCTCGAGCGGCGGGTGCAAGAGCAGGCGCGGCGGATCGAGGAGCTGTCGCTCGAGCGGCTGCAGGCGCTCGTGCACTTCCTCGAAGAAAAGGACCCCTATACGCGCGGGCACTCGGTGCGGGTCGCGAACTACTCGACCCGGATCGCGCGCGAGATGGGGCTGCCCCAGTCCGTGATCGAGGTCATCACGCTCGGCGCCGAGCTGCACGACATCGGCAAGATCGGGGTCAGCGAGCAGGTGCTGCACAAGGCGGGCAAGCTCAGTGATCCCGAGTACCGGCACATCATGGAGCACCCGGTGATCGGCGCCCGCATCCTGGCGCCGTTGATGCGGGACGTGCCGGCGGCGCTCGCCATCGTGCGGTCGCACCACGAGCGCCTCGACGGCCGGGGCTTTCCCGACGGCTTGGCGGGTGAGCAGATCCCGCTCGAGGTGCGGGTCGTCACCATTGCCGATTCGTTCGACGCGATGACCAGCGTCCGGCCGTATCGCCCGGCCCTGTCGGTGCAGAAGGCGCTGCAGGAGCTCGACGAGGGAAAGGACACGCAGTTTCATGCGCCGGCCGTGGAGGCGTTTCTCGCTGCGTTCCCCGACGCGTCGGCTCTACCGGTCTCGACGCCCGAGATTCAGCCGTTGCATCTTCCCGCACTGTCGCCCGACACGACGCGCCGCTCGCCTCCCGCCCATTAGATTGCCGCCATGACCGACACGTTGATGGTCGGGGTCTCCGGCGTGCGCGGGATCGTGGGCAAGGACCTCACCCCGGAAGTGGTGACGCGTTGGGCGCGGGCGTTCGGGACGTGGGCCCGTGAGGGGAAGGGGGACGAGGGAAGGGGGAAGAGGACGTCCGTGGTTGTCGGGCGTGATGCGCGGACGTCGGGCCCCGCATTCGCCGCCGCCGTGACCGCCGGGCTGACCTCCGTCGGCTGCGATGTGATCGACGTCGGCCTCGTGCCCACGCCCACGGTGCAGCTCGCCGTCGAGCACCACCACGCGGGCGGCGGGATCGCGATCACCGCGAGCCACAATCCCATCGAGTGGAACGCCCTGAAATTCATCGGACCGGATGGGATCTTCCTGGACGGGGCGGAGGGGAAGCGTGTCGCGGAGCTCGTCGCGCAGGACGGGGGACGAGGGACGAGGGACGAGGGACGGGTGGCGGTGGATCCCGACGCGGTGCAGCGCCATCTCGCGGCCGTCCTCCGCCTCCCCGGACTCGACATCGACGGCATTCGCAAGCGCAAGTTCGCGGTGGCGCTGGACGCGGTGCGCGGGGCGGGCGGCCCCCCGATGCGCGACCTGCTCGAGCAGCTGCACTGCCGCGTCACGGGGCTCAACCTCGAGACCGACGGTCGATTCCCCCGCGGGCCGGAGCCGATCCCGGAGAACCTCGGAGACCTCGCCGCGTTAGTGCGGCGCTCGGGCGCGGACGCGGGGCTAGCCGTCGATCCGGACGTCGATCGCCTGGCGATCGTCGACGAAACCGGTGCGCCGATCGGCGAGGACTATACGCTCGCGTTCGCGGTGCGAGCTGTGCTCGGGAAGAGGGACGGGGGACGAGGGACGAGTAAGCCCACGGTCGTCTGCAACCTCTCGACGAGCCTGGTCGTGGAAGATGCGGCCCGGGAGTGCGGTGCGGAGGTCGTTCGGACTCCCGTCGGCGAAGTCCACGTCGCGCGCGCCATCTTGCGGCTTGCGGCTGTCATCGGCGGGGAGGGGAATGGCGGCGTAATGTACCCGGCGTTGCACGCGGGGCGGGATGCGCCGGTCGCCGCCGCGCTGCTGCTCGCGCTGCTCGCGCGCGACGGCAAGCGCGTGAGCGAGGTCGTGGCCGGGGCGCCGCGCTACGTGATCGTCAAAGGCAAGGCGGAACGCGGAAGGCGCAACGCGGAACAGGGAATGGAGGACGTGTATGCGGGCTTGCGGCGCCGGTTTCCCGACGCGACGGTCGACACGCAAGACGGCTTGAGGCTCGCCTGGCGCGACCGCTGGCTGCACGTGCGGCCGTCGAACACGGAGCCGATCATTCGGCTGATCGCCGAAGCACCGACCGGGGCTCTGGCGCGGGACCTCGTGGACGAAGGGCGGCGGCTGTGCGCGGCATCGGCCTCATAGCGCCCACCACACCAAGGGCACCGGCAGAAACGCCAGCACATCAATGATGCCGTTCCAGGGCGCGCCCTGGGCCGTGGTGAAATCCCCGTCGCCCAGCTCGTGCGCGACGCCCACGGCGGCGACGGCGACGACCCGTGCCAGGGCGGGCGTGCCGAGGGCCGCGAGCACGGCCGTGAGCCCTGCGCCCACGATGAGGTGCTCGGCGAGCCCGAGCGGGCGAATCCACGTTGGCAGCATGTACCACAATCTCTGCCCCTCCGCTGCCGCCGCGCAACAGCGGCTCTGGAAGTGTTATTCTTCCCCACGATGTGCGGCATCGTAGGGTACACCGGTCCCCGGCAAGCGGCGGCCCTGCTGCTCGAGGGTCTGAAGCGGCTCGAGTATCGCGGCTACGACTCGGCGGGGATCGCGCTCGTCGCCGACGGCCGGATCGAGGTGCACAAGGCGCCCGGCAAGATCGGCGTGCTGGAAAAGCAGCTCGGCAAGACGCTCCCCGGCGGCCACGCCGGCATCGCCCACACGCGCTGGGCCACGCACGGCGCTCCCAACACCGTCAACGCGCATCCGCACACCGATTGCGGCGGCACGCTCGCCCTGGCTCACAACGGCATCATCGAAAACGCGGCTGTGCTGCGCACGGCGCTCGCCCAGCGCGGGCACGTGTTCCGCTCCGAGACGGACACCGAGGTGCTGGCGCACCTGGTCGAGGAGCTGCTGGCCAAGCAGCCGGGCGGCACGCTGGTGGAGGCGGTGGCGGGCGCGCTGCACCAGGTGGAGGGGACCTACGGGATCGCGGTCGTGGCGACGCGCGACCCCGATACGATCGTCGCGGCGCGGCGCGGCTCGCCGTTGCTGGTCGCGATCGGGACGGGAGAGAATTTCGTCGCGTCGGACGCGTCCGCCGTGCTGGCGCACACCCGCTCGGTGGTGTACCTCGACGACGGCGAGATCGCCATCGTGCGGCCGGCCGAGTATCGCATCCTCGACCTCGATTCGGTGGAGAAGGAGAAGGCGGTGACGCGGGTGGATTGGGACCTCGCGACCATCGAGCGCGGCGGCCACGCGCACTTCATGCTCAAGGAGATCATGGACCAGCCCGAGAGCCTGCGCGACACGCTGCGGGGGCGGCTGCTCGAGGAGGAGGGCACGGCGCGGCTGGGGGGGCTCAACATCGACGACGAGCAGCTGCTCCAGGTGAACCGCATCGTCTTCACCGCCTGCGGCACCTCGTGGCATTCGGCGCTGATCGGCGAGTACATGATGGAAGAGCTCGCCCGCATTCCCTCCGAAGTCGAGTACGCCTCCGAGTTCCGCTACCGCAATCCGATCGTAGACGAGCGCACCCTCGTCGTGGGGATCTCGCAGTCGGGCGAGACCGCGGACACGCTGGCGGCGCTGCGCGAGGCGAAGCGCCGCGGCGCCCGGACGCTGGGGCTCGTGAACGTGGTGGGCTCCACCATCGCGCGGGAAGTGGATGGCGGGATCTACCTGCACGCGGGGCCGGAGATCGGCGTCGCCTCGACCAAGGCGTTCACCAGTCAGATCGCCGCCCTGGCGGTCCTCACCCTCAAGATGGGCCGGTTGCGGGCCCTCTCGATTCTCCAGGGGCGCGAGGTCGTGCGGGCGCTCGGCCGGCTGCCGGAGCTGGTGGAGCGGGTGCTCGCGAAAGCGCCGGAAGTCGAGCGCATCGCGGAGCGGATGATGCGGGCGCAGAACGTGCTCTACCTGGGGCGGGGCTACAACTTTCCCGTGGCGCTCGAGGGTGCCTTGAAGCTCAAGGAAATCTCCTACATCCACGCCGAGGGTTACCCCGCGGCCGAGATGAAGCACGGCCCCATCGCGCTCATCGACGACCTCATGCCGGTCGTGTTCATCGCCCCCAAGGACGCCGTCTACCAGAAGGTCGTATCGAACGTGGAGGAGGTGAAGGCGCGCGGCGGCCGCGTACTCGCCGTGGTGACCGAAGGGGACTCGGCGCTGGCGAAACTGGCCGACCACAAGATCGAAGTCCCCGAGACGCTCGACCTCCTGACGCCCGTGCTCACGGTGCTGCCGCTGCAGCTCCTGGCGTACTACATCGCGGTGCGCCGGGGGTGTAACGTGGATCAGCCGCGGAACCTGGCCAAGTCGGTGACGGTGGAGTGATGCAAATGCGGAGTGCGGAGTGCGGAATGCGGAATGGATCGCGCGCGCGTCGAGCCGCGGAGCAAATCCTTGCGATCGAACCCTGCTCTGCAATTCCGCATTCCGCATTCCGCACTCCGCATTAGGGTGGGGTGGGGGCAGTGAGAGTGGTTCTTCAGCGCGTCACGCGCGCGGAGGTTCGCGTGGACGGGCGCGTCACCGGGAAGGTGGGGAAGGGGTTTCTCGTGCTCGTCGGCTTCACCGCGGCCGATACCGAGGAGCGCCTCGCCTGGATGGCCGACAAGATCCTGGGGCTGCGGCTGTTCGGCGACGGGGCAGGGAAAATGAACCTGGCGCTCGCCGACGTGGGCGGAGCGCTGCTCGTGGTGTCGCAGTTCACGCTGTACGGCGACTCGAGCAAGGGGCGGCGGCCCAGTTTCATCGACGCGGCGCCGCCGGAGGTGGCGATTCCGCTGTACGAGCGGTTCGTCGCCTTGCTCAGGGAGCGGGGAGCGGAGAGCGGTACGCTCGTGGCCACGGGAGAGTTCGGCGCGATGATGGAGGTGGAGCTGGTGAACGACGGGCCCGTGACGTTGATCCTCGAGCGATGATCATCCTCGCGAGCGGGTCGCCGCGGCGCCGCCAGCTGCTGGAGATGCTGGGGCTGCCGTTCCGCGCGGTCGCGCCCGACGTGGACGAGTCGCTCCTCCCTTCGGAGCAGCCCGAGGTGTACGTGATCCGACTGGCGCGGGAAAAGGCCCGCACGGTGGCGGCGCTGGAGCGCGGGGCGCCGGTGCTCGCGGCCGACACGACGGTGGTGCTGCGCGGGCGGCTGTTCGGCAAGCCCGCGACCCCCGCTGAAGCGGCCGACATGCTGCGGCGCCTCCAGGGGCGCAAACACCAGGTGATGACCGCGGTGGCCGTGGCGCTGGACGGGCGGTTGGAGCACGCGCTCGACGTCACCGACGTGACGTTCCGGCGGCTCTCCGACGAGCAGATCGCCGAATACGTGGCCACGGGAGAGCCGCTCGACAAGGCGGGGGCCTACGCCATCCAGGGGAAGGGCGCGGCCCTGGTCGAGGGGATCCGCGGAGACTTCTTCGGCGTGATGGGCCTGCCGCTGCGGCTCGCCCTCGATCTGCTGGCGCGCTTCGGGGTGCGGTACCACTACTAACACACTCAAGACGATCACGCTCACGGTCACGTTGCCCTCGGGCTTGGAGTCCAGGACCGTGACGGGGGTTCCGAGAAAGACGGCGTACGTGGTACACACAGCGAACGTCCGGCTTGGGCAGGCGAACAAGGCGAGCGGTCGCTACCGCAATTCCTCGTGGCTCGGCCATGCAGCGGACGTCTTGTTCGAGCTGCGAGAGCCGGACCTGACGCAGCCGCGTCGGAGGTGTTGCTGAAGAAGAGTCGGATCTACATGCGCAGCTACACGCTCGAGCTGGTGAACGACGCGTACAGGCTCGTGGTCGGCCAGTTGCCCGAGGACCTTGGTCCACGCATCTCGAAGGAGCGGCGGCGCATCCTCGACGCGCTCTCGCAGGCGATGGGGTGGACGGATTGGTTGGCCTCCTACGGTGGCAACAAGGATACGTTCAGCTCAGGGGTGCGGTGGCTCCGGGAAAACGAGCACGTGCGGCAGGACGAGCAGCGGGGGACGTGGAGCCCGAATCAGTTCACGGTGGAGCAGGTCCGAGCGGCGTCATTCATAGTGTGTCACGGCTGGTGTGTAGAGGCTTACTACGGCTCTACACACCTACACACTGTGCAGGTGTGCCGCACAGGTACTCTTGGAGGAACTCGGCGTCGTACTTGGACATGCTCCCTCCAAAGCGCGTGGGTAGTTATCGAGTCGCGGACCAGGGGCCCGACAGGACAACCACACCGCCGGAGGACCAGAGCGCTTCGCCGCTGGCGCTGGTCGCGTCGAAGGTTCCGGTTTGATGAAACGGGGCCTCGTCGACGTCGAACGTGATCGTCGTACCGGCCACCGTGCCGTTGATGATGGTGCCCGTTCCGCCGACGGAATCGGTCGAGACGCCGTTGCACTTCGCCACCCCGGGCGCCACCGAATAGGTGCCGGAGAACGTCGCGCCGGACTGCGCGAGGCGCAGCGTAGCCGTGACGGAACAGACGTTTGTTCCGTCTGTCATGTGTGGCCACGTCGTGATCCACGTGCCACTCATGGTTGGTGCCGGCGCGGTGGAGTTGCCGCCGCAGGCGGCGAGAAGAAGCAGTAGCGCTGCAGGTCGCATGGTCATCGTCCCTTTCGTGAAGGCCGTGGTGCGCCCATCAGGCTCGGCGGCTCGGTGGGGCAGACTGATCCGGGTCGTTGCAGAAGCCGTGCGCGCAGGGGATTGGGCGTCAAGCACAGGAGTCGTGCAGTGTTAGGGCAAAGTGCCTGGTGCCTTTTGAGGCAGCTTTGTGGCAGAGTGCTTACAGCGACGCGAGCGCCGCGCTGCAAGAGTCCACCGGTTCAAGCCGGGCCCCGGTCTCGCTTCGTCTGGTGGCAAATCCGCCGGACGGCGTGACCATCGAACAACTTGACACGTACCTTGCAGGCTTCCGCTTTCTTGGAAGCCCGGGTGAGCTAACCGTTCAAATGCCCGGTGGAGATGGTGGGACGTTCACGCGGTGCCTCATGGACAACTGTCGGATCGGGCGTTCGCTCGGATAGGCAGGATCGACAACTGCCATAAAAGGTGGGCGCGGGTGATGTGACCGGGCGCAAGGCAGGTTCCTAGATCGACGTCACCGTGCCCGTGCGTCGGCTACCGCGTGGGAGTGAGACTTCGGGGTGTCCTACCGCTTCACCCTGTAGACCGGGATCTTCTTCGATTTCCCCTTGACCTGGATCGGCTCCAACGGATCGACGTTCGGGGGTTGCTTCAGCTGCTGGTAGAAGGGCTCCGAGATGAGGATCTCGTTGGCCCCCGCGGTGTCGCACAGGCGCTTGGCGGTATTCACGGCGTCGCCGATCACGGTGTACTCGAGCCGCCGATCCGAGCCGACGTTCCCCGCGAACACTTCCCCGAAGTTGATGCCGACGCCGATCCCCAGCTCGGGGCGGCCCTGCTCCTTCCACTTCGTGTTGAGTCGCTCGAGCGCCGCCAGCTGATCGAGCGCGCAGCGCATGGCGCGGTCGGCGTCGTCCTCGTGCGCGATCGGGGCCCCCCACAGCGCCATGATCGCGTCTCCGATGAACTTGTCGAGCGTCCCGCCGTGCTCGAACACGACCTCCACCATCTCGGTGAAGTACTCCGTGAGGAGCCTGGCGATGGCGTCCGGACTCATCGTCTCCGACATCGGCGTGAAGCCACGAATGTCCGAGAAGAACAGCACGACGGGTCGTTTTTCGCTCGGGAGCCGGCCCGCATCCTGCTGCTGTGCGATCACCTGCGCGATGTTGGGCGAGAAGTAGCGCTGGAAGTTCGAGAGCACCAGCGCTTCGCGCCGCATCTGCTCCGAGCGCTGCGAGTTCTCGATCGCCACCGCCGCGAGCGAGCCGAACGCGATCAGGAACTTGAGGTCGTCGTCGGAGAACGAGTGGGTCGCGGTGAGGTTGTCCACGTAGAGGATGCCGAGCACTTTCTGGTCGGTTCCCATGAGCGGGGTGCACATCGCGCTCCGCACGCTCTGAATCATGATCGACTTCCCCTTGAACCGCTCGTCGGCCGCCGTGTTGTCCGACAGGATGGCGACGCGGTCCTCGACCACTTTGCGGGCGATCGACTGCGGCACGTGCTTCGAGGCCGACGACTGCGCCGTACTACCTCGCGAGATCCGCGGCACGAGCTCGCCGGTCGTGGCCTCGAGCAGCAGGATCGAGACGCGGTCCACGTTCATCACCTGGAAGGTGAACTCGACGACCTTGTCGAGCAGGCGGTCGAGCTCCTGCTGTTTGGACAGCTCCTTCGAGATCTCGAGCAGCAGCTCGAGCTTCTTCTCCCGCAGCTCCTCGAGCGACTTGGCGGTGACCTTGAGGTGCGAGACGCCCGAGGGGGTGGCGGTGACGATCGCCGGGACGCCCCCCGACACGTTCACGGGGAGCTGCCGCACGATCGTGCCGCCCGCGGCCTTCGCGCCCGTGAACTCGCGCGACACCTGCGGCACCACCTGAGGCCGGAGCGGACTACTGACCTGCTTCACCCGGTAAGCGACTTTGCCGAAGGTGACGACGTCGTTTTCCGTGGCGAGCGCTTCGCTGATGCGGGCACCGTTCAGGAACGTGCCGTTGGAGGAGCCGACGTCCTTGACCTTCACGCCCCCATCGGCGAGGGACACCTCGGCGTGTCGCCGTGAGATGGTGGGATCGTAGATCGGCACGTCGCTCGTGACCGCCCGCCCCACGACCACGACGCGGCCGGGCTGGAGGTCGATGGACTGCTCGCCCGTCGTGCTCAGCAGCTTGAACACAGCGAAAAGATAGACGCCAAGACGCCAAGACGCCAAGACACCAGGGCGCTCAGTCTCGCGCTTTCGCGAGCGCCAGGGCCTTCAACACTGCCTGCGCCTTGGCCTCGGTTTCGGCGAACTCGCGGGCCGGATCGGAGTCGGCGACGATCCCGGCCCCCGCTTGGACCACGACGCGGTCTTTCTGCACCAGCGCGCAGCGGATCGCGATCGCGGTGTCGAGGCTCGCCGCTCCCCAGCCGACGTAGCCCACGGCGCCGGCATACGGCCCGCGCCGCTCCGGCTCGAGCTCGTCGATGATTTCCATGGCGCGGACCTTGGGCGCGCCCGTCACCGTGCCCGCCGGGAAGCACGCCTTGAACACGTCGAGCGCGTCGTAGCCTTGGCGCAGTCGTCCTCGCACCTCACTCACGAGGTGCTGCACGTGGGAGTAGCGCTCCACTTGGAGCAGGTCCGTCACCCGCACGCTCCCGAACCGGGCCACGCGGCCCACGTCGTTGCGCCCCAGGTCGACGAGCATCATGTGCTCGGCCCGCTCCTTCTCGTCGGCGAGCAGCGCGGTCGCGAGCACCTCGTCTTCCTCCTGTGTGCGGCCGCGGGCACAGGTCCCCGCGATCGGGCGCACGGTCACCTCGCCCCCTTCGACCCGCACCAACACCTCGGGAGAGCTTCCCACGAGCGCGAAGTCGTCGAGCGCCAGATAGAACAGATAGGGCGCGGGATTCAGCGCGCGCAGATAGCGATACAAGAGGAGCGGATCCACGGCCCCGGGGGCGTCCTGACGGCGCGACAACACCGTCTGGAACGCGTCACCCGCGACGATGTACTCGTGCACCCGCGCCACGTCCCGCTCGAACGCGGCGCGCGGGTAGCGCGACGCGGTGGTGACGGGCGGAACGCCGTCCTTGAGGGCGAGCGGGGCGAGGTCGTGCCGCTGGCGGAGGCGTGCGACGATCTCGTCGAGTCGTGCCTCCGCCGCGTCGTACAGCCGCAGCCGCGCCGCGCCGGCGGCGCGCGGGGGGACCTCGACGTTCGCCACCACGATCGCACGCCCGAACAGGTTGTCGAGGATCACGACCGTGTCCGCGATCATCATCACGGCGTCGGGCACGGCCAGGGTGTCGGCGGGCGGATGCGGCAGGCGCTCCACGGTGCGCACCAGGTCGTAGCCGAGGTAGCCCACCGCGCCGCCCGTGAAGCGGGGCAGGCCGGGAACCGGCACGGCGGGCAGGGCGCGCATGCGCTGGGCCAGGTCGCCGATCGGGTCGTCCGTGTCGCCCACCACCTCCCAACCGCGGGCCTTGGTCCAGCGGTCGATCGTGCGGCCCCTCCCGCTCCCGCGGCAGCGCCACACCTCGCGCGGCTCGGTGCCCAGGAAGGTGTAGCGAGCCCAGCGCTCCCCCCCCACCAGCGATTCCAACAGGAACGCGAACGGGGGTCGGGCGACCTTGACGAACGCCGCGAGCGGCGTGTCGGCGTCGAGCACCACCTCACGCAGCACGGGGACCATGCCACCGCGCTCGGCGCGCGCCAGGAAGTCGGCGCGGGCGTCGCTCATCGAAGGGCGAGCGGGGTAGAGGGGAGATGCGACTCGTCGCCGCCGCGCTCGCCCTGGCCGGTCTGGCCCTGACGGGCCGGCTCCACGCCCAGGCGTGGGGCTCGGACTCGGCGCTCGCGCTGGCGCGCCGTGCCGCGCTGCGCCGCAGCGGCGCCGCCGCCGACACCACCCTCCGCGACTACAAGGCCCAGGCTCACGGCTTCCTGTTCTTTCTGGGCGCCTTCGGCGAAGGCCTCGCCGACCCTCCGCGCCTCGTCAAGGCGGACCAATTGGAGCTGGAAGTGTACTGGAGGGCCCCGGCGAGCAGCAAGCAGCGCGTCATCGGTTGGCGCGATCAGGCCCAACTCCCCACCGACATCAACTACCACCGCGACCACCTCGGCATCATCCAGAACAACTTCGGCGCCGCCATCCGGCTGGGCGAGGGGGACGAGGTGCGGGACGTGCCGCACCCGCTCTCGGCCGTCGGCCTGGACCTGTACGAATTCGCGCTCGGCGACACCACGATCATCGCGCTCCCCGAGCGGGAGGTCCGAGTGGTGGCGCTGCGCGTGCGGCCCAAGAGCTTCGACGTCCCCCGGATCGTGGGCATCCTCTATCTGGACGCGGCGTCGGCCGATCTCGTCCGGATGGCGTTCAACTTCACGCCCCGCTCGTACCTCGACAGACAGCTCGAGGACGTGAGCATCGTGCTCGACAACGCCCTGTGGGAGCAGCGCTACTGGCTTCCCTATCGCCAGGAAATCGAGATCCGGCGCCGCGCCACGTGGCTCGACGTGCCGGCGCGCGGCATCATCCGCGCGCGCTGGGAGATCGACGGCTACGTGTTCAACGTCGGACTGGCGCAGCGCTGGTTCGCAGGCGACGAGATCTCCTTCCTCCCCAAGGCGGAGCGCGACTCGTTTCCGTGGAGACAGCCGCTCGCCGCCGCGCTCGAGAACGTGGCCGAGCCGGTGCGGCGCGACGACCTGGAGCGGGTCCGCGCCGAGGTCGAGCAGATCGCCGGGCGCCGCGCCCTCTCCGGGCTCCGGGCCCACCGCCTCGGCGTGCGCTGTCTCTCGGATCTGGTGCACGCCAACCGGGTGGAGGGGCTCGCGGCGGGCGCCGGCATCGTGTTGCGCGGCGGGGGCGAGCGACGCGAGCTGCGGCTGCGGGCGAGCTACGGGTTCGCCGACCAGCGTGCCAAGGGCGCCGCAACCGCCGTAGAGCGCCAGGGCCGGCGGGCCGTCGAGGTGAGCGCGTACCGCGACGTGCGCGACGTGGGAGACTGGCCTGTGATCGCCCCGCTCCAGAACTCGTTCGCCGCCCAGGAATTCGGGCACGACTACGGCGACTACTACCTGGCACAGGGGGCGCGCCTGACCTACCGCCACGGCGTGGGCGTGCGCGGCGAGTGGCGCGCCGCGGCCGGCCGCGAGTCCTTCAGTTCGCTCGCCGTCGCCGCCACCCCCGCGAACGGCAGCTTCCGGCCGAATCCGTCCCTCGGCGGTCGGGCGGTGAACCTGGTGCAGCTCGCGGTGGAGCGCCGCAGCGAGGGCTTCGCGGTGCGGCGCGACCTGCACGTCGAGACCGTGCTCGAAGCCGGGCGCGAGGACGGTGGCGACACCTACCTCCGGCTCTCCGGTGCGGGCCACCTCCTCGTCCCCGTCGGCGCCACGCGCGTGCTCGTCCGGGCACAAGGCGGTGGGGCGAGCGCGCGGCTCCCGGCGCGGCGCGCCTTCGTGCTCGGGGGCCGCGGTACATTGCTCGGCGACCCGTTCCGCGCCTGGGGCGGCCGCCGCATGGGCCTGGTGCACGTGGAGTGGCGTGTGCCGGTGCCGTTCCCGTCGCTCGGCGTGGGGCCCTACGCCCGCACGCCGGGCACCGTCACTCTCACCCCGTACGTGGCCGTCGGTTGGGTGGACCGTCCGGTCGCGGGCACGCCGTGGATGCCCACGGGCGGCGCCCGCACCACGCTCGGGCTCGGCGTCGAATGGTTGGGCGTGTTCCGCTGCGAGGCCGGGTTCGGCACGGCGACGCACCGCATGGGCGTCGCGTTCGACGTGTCGCGGGACTTTTGGGGGATACTGTGACGCGGCTGACGCCGCGAGGTTCGGGAGGTTCTGGAGGTTGGGGGAGGTTGGAGGAGGTTGCTCCGTGCGCGATGCAACCTGCTCCAACCTCCACAACCTCCCGAACCTCCCCAACCTCCACTAGTTTGTCTTAGATGGCCGACACGAACTTCCCGGATGAATGGCTGGTCCACTCCCTCGAGGGAGTGGTGACGCCGGAGCTCGTCGCCGAGCTGCGGGAGAAGGCCGCACCGCAGGCGACCCTGTGGGAGACGCTCGTCGCCCAGAAGGTCGTCAGCGACGAGCAGATCCTCACAGCGCTCTCCACCCGGTTCCGATTGAAACTCGCCGAGCTGGACAAAGCGGACCCGACCGCGAAGGAGCGGGTCCCCGAGCAAGTCGCCCGCCGCTATCACATTCTGCCGCTGCGCGCCACCGACTCCTACCTCGAGGTCGCCACCGCGAACCCGTTCGATCTCGACGCGGAGAAGGCGCTGGCGTTCGCGACGGCCCGGGAGATTCGCATGCTGTTGCTCGCGCCGTCCAAGATCGCCGAGCGGCTGGACGAGATGTACCGCCCCGAGAAGGCGGTCGACAAGCTGCTCGAAGGCATGGAGAGCTCGGCGGAGCTGGTGCAGCTGCAGGACAGCCTGGCGCCGGACGAGATCACGATCGCCGCGTCCGAGGCCGAGGCGAGCCAGCGCCCGGTGGTGCGGCTGGTGGATCTGATCATCTCGGAGGGCATCCTCGCGCGCTCGAGCGACATCCACATCGAGCCCGAAGAGGGCGGGGTGGCGGTGCGGTATCGTATCGACGGCGTGCTGCGGCAGGTGATGAAGATTCCGCGCCAGGCGGGGCTGCCGCTGATCTCGCGCATCAAGATCATGTCGTCGCTCGACATCGCCGACCGGCTGCGGCCGCAGGACGGCCGGGCCCGCGTCGCGGTGAACGGCCAGCCGATCGACCTGCGCGTGTCGACACTGCCCGCCGCCCTGGGCGAGAAGATCGTGATCCGCATCCTCGACTCCCGCGCCACGGTCAAGTCGCTCGACGCCCTGGGGCTGAATACCAACGAGACAGAGGGCATCAAGCGGCTGCTCGAGAACCACGAGGGAATCATCCTCGTCACCGGGCCGACCGGCTCGGGCAAGACGACGACCCTGTACTCCTGCATCAATCAGATCAAGAGCGAGGGCGTGAACATCGTCACGGTCGAGGATCCGGTGGAGTACCGGATGCAGGGGATCGTGCAGGTGCAGGTGCAGGAGAAGGCCGGCCTGACGTTCGCCTCGGCGCTGCGCTCGATCCTGCGCCAGGACCCGAACGTCGTGCTGATCGGGGAGATCCGGGATCGCGAAACGGCGCAGATCGCCGTGCAGGCGTCGCTCACCGGCCACCTCGTGCTCTCCACCCTGCACACGAACGATGCGTCGAACGCGGTCACCCGGCTCGTGGACATCGGCGTGGAAGCCTACAAGATCGCCGCGGCCCTGCGGGGCGTGCTGGCGCAGCGGCTGATGCGCAGGCTGTGCCCCACCTGCAAGCAAGTGTGGATGGAGACCCCCGACGCCCGGTTCAGGAAGTGGCTTCCGAAGGGCACCCCGCTGTACCGTGCCGCCGGCTGCCCCGACTGCGCCATGACGGGATACCGCGGCCGCTTCTCGATCGTCGAAGTGCTGACGGTCACGCCCGAGGTGGAGCGGCGCATCGCGTCGGGCGAGACGGCGGAGCACATCGCTGGCGCCGCGCGGCGCGGCGGCATGAAGGGGATGTGGGAGTCCGGGCTCGAGCACGTGCTGCGGGGCGAGTCCACGCTCGACGAGCTGACGCGGGTGGTGGACATCCCGCACGAGGAGGAGCGACCGCCGGACGCCGCCGCGCCGCGCCGCTCCGGATCGGCGCGGCCGCAACCGTTCGCCGCGCCGCAGGCCGGCGCCGCGCTCGCCGCCGAGCTCGCCCCCCCGCCCGAATCGCTGGTCGAGCACTTCGAGCTGCTCGAGGAGCCCGTGCCCCAGGGGCGGTCCGGCCCGCACGGCCTCCCCGCCGTCAAAGTGCTGCTGGTCGACGACGAGGACAGCCTGCGCAAGGTGATGCGCGATCTGCTGGAGCGGGACGGCTACGACGTGACCGAGGCGCGCGACGGCGTGCACGCGCTCGACCAGATCGACCGGGTCGGACCGGACATCATCGTGCTGGACCTGAATCTCCCCGGGCTGGATGGGTACGGCGTCCTGTCGCACCTGCGCTCGCGCCCCGCGACGGCGTCGATCCCGGTCATCGTGCTCACCGCGAAGGGCGACGAGGACAACGAGGTCCGCGTGTTCGAGCTGGGGGCGGACGATTTCCTCACCAAGCCGTTCCGCGCGCGCGCACTGTCGGCCCGGCTCGAGGCGGTGCTCGGCCGGCGTCGCTAGCCGCGAGTGACCTCGCGACTCGGGCGACTGCCCGTAAGCGGGCACAGACGTTCCCTATGACAGACGTGCGGGTTGCGTTCGTCGACGCCTACGTGCTCCGTGCGGGCGCGGCGGGCCTCGAGGTGCTCGCGCTGCGCCGCGCCGCCGGAGGCCGCTCCCCCGGCTCGTGGGAGACGGTGCACGGTCACATCGAGCCCGGCGAGACGCCGGTGCAGGCGGTGCTGCGCGAAGTGCGCGAAGAGACGGGACTCGACCCCGCGCGGCTGTACAATCTGTCGCGCGTGGAGGCGTTTTACCGTCACCGGACCGACGAGATCGCACTGATCCCCGTGTTCGCCGCCGTGGTGGACGGCGCCGCCGAGCCGCGCGCGTCCCCCGAGCACGACCGCGTGGAGTGGCTGGCGCCGGCGGCGGCCGCCGCGCGCTTCGCCTGGCCGCGGGAGCGCAGAGCACTGGATGACGTTTTGTCAATCCTCCGGTCCGGGGACGCCGGCTTGCTGGAAGACGTGCTGCGGATATGCTAGAGTCGGGATCGGACGGACCGACTGGAGACCTGGATACGCGCGGACGGCATGTGAACCCGTTCTATCACCGCATCTATCGAGTGGTACGCCACATCCCCAAGGGGCGGGTCGCCACGTACGGCCTTGTGGCCCGGCTCGCCGGTCGGCCCGGCGCCGCGCGCACGGTCGGCTGGGCCCTCTCGGCGCTCCCGGAAGATTCCGATGTGCCCTGGTGGCGCGTGCTCAACGCGGCGGGCCGGATCTCGCTGTCGGGCGCCGATCATGGCTCCGTGGTGCAGCGCGCGCTGCTGCTCCGTGAGGGCGTGAAGTTCGCCGCGGGCGGGGCGGTGAACCTCGCCGTGTTCGGATGGCCCGCCGAGGCCTACGACAGCGCACCCGCGGCCCACACGCGCGCCGCCTCGTCCCGCAGATCGCGCAGGTTGAACGGCTTGCGGACGTAGCGCAAGCCGAGCCGGGTCAGCGCGTCGTCCGATCCGGGCCGCACGTCCCCCGTCGCCACCAGCACCCGGTCCCTGAGAGCCGGATATGCTTCCACGAGCCGCGTCACGAACAGCTGATCGCGCGCCCGTGCCTGCGCGTCGGCGAGGATCAAGTCGTAGGCGCGGGCGCCGGCGAGGTCGAGCCCGTGCTGGGCGTTGCGCGCCACATCGACCGTGTGTCCTTCCCGGCCGAACAGCGCTTTCACCATGCGGCGCACCGCCGGATCGTCGTCGACGAGCAGGATCGCCCGCTTCGCGGTCGGCGGCGCGGGCGCCGGCTCGGGGACGGGGGTCGCGTGCAGCGCCGCGTCCGCCGGCGCCGCGGGCAGGTCCACCAGAAACGCCGCGCCGCCTTCCGGCGGCCGCTCCACGCCGACCCGCCCGCCGTGGGCTTCGACGATCGAATACGTGATGGAGAGCCCCAGCCCCGTCCCCTGACCCGGCTCCTTGGTCGTGAAGAACGGCGTGAAGACGTGCGGCAGCACGTCGTCCGGGATCCCGGGGCCCGAGTCCGCGACTTTCATTCGGACCCGGTCGTCGAACCAGGTGGCGAGCCGGATCACGCGCGGCCGCTCCGGCGGATTCTCCGCGACGGCCTGGGCCGCGTTGTTCAGCAGGTTCAAGAGCACCTGCTGCAGCGCATGACGGTCGCCCAGCACCGGCGGGAGCGTCCCCAGGTCTTTCTCGACCGCGATGTCCTTGAGCGTCAGGTCGTAGCTCATGAGCAGCAAGGTCCGCTGGATCACGTCGTTCAGGTCCACGGGCGCCTGCTCGGCGGGCCCCTTACGCGCGAACGTGAGCAGGTTGCGCACGATTCGGCCGGCACGGTCGGCCTGCTCGTGTATCACGCGCAGGTGGCCACGATCTTTGGCGCCCAGGTCCTTCTGCTCGAGCAGGAACTCGGACAGGCCGGCAATCGAGGTGAGCGGATTGTTGAGCTCGTGCGCGACGCCGGAAACGAGCTGGCCGACTGCGGCGAGCTTCTCGCTCTGGATCAGGTGGGACTCCATCGCCTGCTGGTCCGTCACGTCCTCGACCAGCACGACGACGCTCTGATCGTGCGCCGGCGCGGGGATGCGGGCCGCCGTCACCCGGATCGCGCGCCCCAGGGTGGTCGAACGGAGCACGATCGGCTGCACCCGGTCGCCGCCGCGCGCGGCGGCGAGCAGGTCGACCAGCGGCGGGGAGGGGCCGACCAGGGCCTCAATCAGCTCCCGTCCGATGACGTCCGGGATTGGGGCGCCGAGCATGGCGGCGAAGGAGCGGTTGGCGCGGCGTACCCGTCCCGCGTCGTCCACCACCGCGATGCCCTCGCTGAGCGAATCGAACGCCGTCTCCCATTGCTCCTTCGCGTGCCGCACCATCTCGAAGAAGCGCGCATTGGCGATCACGATGGCCGCGTGCGTGGCCACGGTGGAGAGCAGGCGGATGTCCTCGGACGCGAACACGCCGCCGCGCGGGTTCGCGATCACCAGGGTTCCCACGACCACGCCGTGCGCGCGCAGCGGCACCGCCGCAGCGGAGTCCGCCTGCACGTCCGCCACCAGCCGCGTCGGCTCCCCGCCCGAATTGCGCACCAGCTCGAGCCGCTCGCGGCCCAGCGACCGGACGACGAGACCGGGATCGTCCGCGCCGATGGAGCGACCCGCCAGGGCCGCGAGCGTGCCGTCGGCGGCCGTAACCCGCAGCAGGGGGCGGTCCTCCCGTCCCTCTCCCCCTCCCGCTGCTCCCGCCTCGCCGTCCGGCGCCAGGGCCACCAGGGCTCCCTGGGCGTCGAGAAACCGCATCGCGTAGCGCACCACCTGCTCGACGATCCGGTCGAGCTGCAGCGAACCCGACAGGATGAACGACAGCTCCTGGAGCGAGAACAGCTCCGACAGGCGGCGGTTGAGCTCGTCCGCCGCCCGCCGGCGGTCGCGCTCGCTCCGACGCAAGCGACGCCTGAGCCGCAGCGACCAGCCCACGGCCCCCACGACGGCCACGGCGAGCAGGGCGATCCAGATGTCCATCACGCACCAACAATAATGTTGCTTGACCGGTCTAATCCCGACTCAGATGTTCGGATATCCGTTGTCGATCAGCCTCGCTACTGACCCCGGGCGCCAGCCTGGGGATCACCGAGCTGACGGTCGGGACGTGGCTGCTGCACTGTCACGTGGGCGACCACATGATGGCGGGGATGTACGCGACCTACACGATCCTGGGCGGCGGTCCGTCCGTGTCGGCCGCGCCGTCGCGCGATACCGGGCCTGGTTGGTCGCCGTTCTAGCCGGTCTGGCCGACCAGCCGCTGGAGGCTGGCCCGCAGATCGGCGATGCCTTCGCCCGCCCGAGCGCTGGTGACGATCACCTGATCGGAGTCGAGCGCGAGGGCGTCGCGCAGCTCCCGCTCCCGGGCGGGGCGCAGGCCTCGGGCCAGCTTGTCGCTCTTGGTGAGGGCCGCCAGGACGCGGGTCTCGCGCCCCGCGAACAGCTCTTGAATGGCGCGGTCGTCGGCCGAGGGCTCCCGGCGGCTGTCGAGCAGCCACAGCACGCCGGCGAGACGGGGCCGCGCCAGGGCTCCGGTCACCAGATGCCGGAACGCCTGACGCTCGGCGTGGGACGCGCGGGCGTAGCCGTAGCCGGGGAGATCGAGAAAATAAAAGGCGCGGTGCGCTGTGCGCGGTGGCTCCCGATGCGCATCGGGCGCTTGGCTCTCGGAGGAGGCAACCGCGTACCGCGCACCGCGCACTAAGGGCATTTCGTAAACGTTCAACATCCGCGTCTTGCCGGGCGTCCCGGACACTTTGGCTATGCGTCGCCCCGCGAGGGCATTGAGCAGGCTCGATTTGCCGACGTTCGATCGGCCGATCAGGGCGACTTCGGGAAGGGGCGGGTCCAGCGGGGTGTCGGCCGAGGGGAACGAGCCGACGAAATGCGGCTCGGTCAGGCTTCTTTCTTCTGGCGCACGCGTTCGGTGACGAGCAGCGGAGGCCGGCCTTCGGTGACGCACTCCGAGGTAATGGCGACTTCGCGCACGTCGTCGCGGCTCGGCAGCTCGAACATGATGTCGGTCATCATCTCTTCGAGGATGGCGCGCAGGCCGCGGGCCCCGGTGGCGCGCTTGATCGCCTTCTGGGCGATGGCCTTGAGGGCGTCCTTCTCGATGGTGAGCCGCACGTCCTCCAGCTCGAACAGCTTCTGGTACTGCTTGGAGAGCGCGTTTTTGGGCTCGATGAGGATGCGGATCAGCGCCTCTTCGTCGAGCGAGTCGAGCGGTACCGCCACGGGCAGCCGGCCCACCAGCTCGGGGATGAGGCCGTAGCGCAGCAGGTCGTCCGGCTCCACATCGATGAAGGGGTTCTTCTTGATTTTCTCGGGCGCGCCCTTGGCGACCTCTTCCTTGGTGAAGCCGATCTGGCGCCGTCCGGTACGTGACTCGATGATCTTTTCCAGCCCGTCGAACGCGCCGCCGCAGATGAACAGGATGTCTTTTGTATTGACCTGGATGTACTCCTGCTGCGGGTGCTTGCGGCCGCCCTGGGGCGGGACGCTGGCCACCGTGCCCTCGAGGATCTTCAACAGGGCCTGCTGCACGCCCTCGCCCGACACGTCGCGCGTGATGCTGGGATTCTCCGACTTCCGCGCGATCTTGTCGATCTCGTCGATGTAGACGATGCCGCGCTCGGCCTCGGACACGTTGAAGTCCGCGGCCTGGAGCAGCCGGACCAGGATGTTCTCGACGTCCTCGCCCACGTAGCCCGCTTCCGTGAGCGTGGTCGCGTCGGCGATCGTGAAGGGGACGTCCAGAATGCGCGCCAGCGTCTGCGCCAACAGCGTCTTGCCCACGCCGGTGGGGCCGATCAGGAGGATGTTGCTCTTGTCGAGCTCGACCTCCGCTTCGCGCCCCTGGTGCGAGTTGATCCGCTTGTAGTGATTGTAGACCGCCACGGCGAGCGTCTTCTTCGCCTTCTCCTGGCCGATCACGTACTGGTCCAGCACGTCCTTGATCTCCGCCGGCGTGGGGACCTGGGTGATCGCCTCGGAGACCTCGCGCTCTTCGTCCTCCGCCAGGATCTCGTTGCAGAGGGCGATGCACTCATTGCAAATGTAGACCGACGGCCCGGAGATGAACTTCCGGACCGAGTCCTTCGACTTGCCGCAGAACGAGCAGCGGAGGTGCTTATCGTGGGACATCTGGTCCTAGTATGGGAAGGTCGCCCGGCCGGCGCAAGCCGTCACTTCTTCTTCCCGTCGTCGATCTGCTGGAAGTTGGCGATTACGTGGTCAATTAGCCCGTATTCCTTGGCCTCCTCGGCGGACATGAACCGGTCCCGGTCCATGTCCTTCTCGATCTGGTCCAGCGGCTTACCGGTGTGCTTGGCGTATAGCTCGTTCAGCTTGCCGCGCAGATAGAGGATCTCCCGGGCCTGGATCTCGATGTCGGCGGCGGTGCCCTGGGTCCCGCCCGAGGGCTGGTGCATCATGATGCGCGCGTGGGGCAGGGCGGAGCGCTTGCCCTTGCGGCCGGCGGCGAGCAGGAACGACCCCATCGAGGCCGCCATCCCCATGCAGATCGTGTTCACCGGCGCCCGCAGGAACTGCATCGTGTCGTAGATCGCCATACCCGACGACACGAGGCCGCCGGGCGAATTGATGTACAGATAGATGTCCCGCTCCGGGTTATCGGCGTCGAGAAACAGGAGCTGCGCGATGATGATGTTCGACACCTCGTCGTTGATCTGCGTGCCCAGGAACACGATGCGGTCCAGGAGCAGCCGGCTGAAGATGTCGTACGTGCGCTCGCCGCGGCTGGAGCGCTCGATGATGTAGGGCGGGTAAATCTGGTTCCTCGTCACGCTGACTCCACGGTGGATTGCGACAGAAGAAACGTAAACACCTTTTCCTCGGTGAGGCCGCGCTCCAGGTCGCGCAGCCGCTTCGCCTTCTCGAGCGACGCCCGCAGCTCCGCCGCCGGCTTGCCGCCGCGCGCGGCGATCTCCTGCAACCGCGCGTCCAGCTCCGCCGCGGTGGCGCGCAGGCCGTGGTGCTCCACCATCCAGTCGAGGACCAGGTCGCGCCGCACCTGCGCCTCGGCCACGGGCCGGAATTCCTGCGCGAACTCCGCCAGACGGTCTTCCGGGACCCCATAGGCCTGGGCGTACACGTACACGGCCCGCTCGACCAGCGGGCGCGGTGCCGCCACGCGGTTCGCCTGCACGATCTGCTCGATCAGGTCGCGCCGCAACCGGGCGTCCGCTTCGCGCTCGGCTTCCTTCTCGAGATCCTCGCGCACCGCCTTACGCAGCGCGTCGAGCGACTCGAAGTCCCCGACCTCGCGCGCGAAGGCGTCGTCCAGCTCGGGCAAGTGCTGGCGCTTCACCTCCTGCAGCGAGAGGCGGATGGCGCGCGCCTGGCCGCGCTTCGCCTCCTCGGGGAAGTCGGGGGGAAAGCGCACGGTGGCGTCGACCGTCTCCCCGGGGAGCATGCCCATGATGCGCTCTTCCACCTCGGGGATCGCCCGCCCCTCGCCCAGCACGAGCTGATAGGGTTGCGGATCTTTCACGTCGTCAGCCTCGCGCGTGGCGATGGTCACCTGCACCAGGTCTTTGAGCGCAGGTTTCTCCCCCGCGACCGGCACCCACGGCGCCTTCTGCTCGCGCAGCGCCGTGAGCTGCGCCAGCACCTGCTCCTCGGTGACCTTGGGCACGGTGCGTTTGAGGTGGAACTTCCCGATGCGCTCCAGCCCGATCTCGGGCTTCACCTCGACGTGGAACTCGAACGTCACCGGGCCCCCCGCCCCGACGTCCCATTTGAGGTTGTGCACGTGCGGATCGGCGACGGGCTGCAGCGCCTCCTGCGCGAGCGCCGCCTTCCAGCTCTCGCGAATCAGGTCCTCGAGCGCCTGCTGCCGGATGTCCTCGGCGAACTGCTTCCGTACGAGTGCGGCCGGCGCCTTGCCCTTGCGGAACCCCGGAAGACGGGCGCGCCGCTGATAGGCGGAGGTGGCGCGCGCCTCGGCTTCCTGTACCTGCTCCACGGGCACGGTGACGGCGAGGGAAGCGGCGCCGGGCTCCTCGGCGGTCTTCTTGATCGAGATGGCGGGCATGCGAGAGTAAATCTAATCAGAGAGACAAAGGTGCGCGGTGCACAGTGCGCGGTTGCCTCGGGTGCCGCGTCACCACTCGGCGGAGGTCAGCCAGTCGTCGCCAGCAACCGCGCACCGCGTACCGCG
>Ga0209156_10000230_pt1 | contig 46144 bp, 32 predicted proteins | sample GraSoiAngelo_124_FD_185881 | JGI IMG/M metagenome (GOLD analysis project Ga0209156, IMG submission 185881) | Grasslands soil microbial communities from the Angelo Coastal Reserve, California, USA - 14_0927_05_20cm (SPAdes) (version 2) | ecosystem: Environmental > Terrestrial > Soil > Grasslands... | reverse complement strand
CCTGCAATATTTTTACGATGGCGTACTTATGCTCGGGGAAGACCTGGGCGAAGCCATCCGCCTGATCGATTTTCTCGGCAGCGTCCAACGGGATTTGGCCTTTGATAACATCGCCAGGGAAGAGTTCCGTTGCCGGCTGGATGTTTGCGCCCATGTCCAGCTCTAATGAGATCTGCCGGGCGATGGCTACGTTGTCACCGGTAACCATCTTTACCTTGACGCCGTACGCGCGAGCCCTTGCGATGGTGCTCTTGGAATCGGGTCGCGGCGGATCCAGCAGGGGGAGAATCCCCAGGAACGCCCAGGCGCCATCGTCTTGGGAAACAGCCACACCAATGGTGCGGTACCCTCGACTGGCAAAACTGTTCACCGCCTGCTTTGCTTTCTCCAAGTCGGTGCCATAGAGCTTCGCCAGGCCGAGAATCACTTGCGGCGCGCCTTTGCTCACCCGAAAGACTTTGCTGGAAGCATCCTTGATCGTAGCCTCCGTCCGTTTGCCCACGGGATCGAAGGGAACATACTTTTCTTGTTGATAGCTCTTAAGGACAGACGGGTCTTTGAGGCCGGCCATTATCGCGAGATCGATTGGATCGTTGTCCGGTGCCCGGGAAGCTAGCGATGCCATCAGAATCAATGTTTGCGCGTCGGTTCCACCCCAGGGTTGTGCTTCGCCGAGGGTAAGCTTGTTCTGGGTCAACGTGCCGGTCTTATCGGAACAAAGCACATCGACTCCTGCCAATTCCTCGATCGACTCCAGGCGCGAGACGATTGCCTTACTCCTGGCAAGCATACGAGCCCCCAGAGCCATGGTTACCGAGAGCACCGCTGGCATGGCTACCGGCACTGATGCGACCAGAAGGATGAGAACAATTTCGGCCAACCGTAACAAGACGACCCGGTCGTAGTGGCCGCGCATGTCGAAAAGACGACTGGCCACCAAAATCACGACCAGTACCAGCGCCAGGATAATCAGAAAGTTGCCGATCTTCATCACGGCTCTCTGGAAGTGCGAGACGTTTCCGGCGCCAGCCACCAGTTTCGCCGTGCGTCCAAAAAAGGTATTGCCGCCAGTCGCCGTAATTACGGCTACCATTTCTCCTTGTTTAACGATGGAGCCGGAGTATGCGTCCTCACCCGATTTCTTGCTCACCGGCAAGGATTCTCCCGTCAGCGCGGATTGGTCGATGCTGATGTAGTCGCCTTGGATAAGCTTGCAGTCGGCGGGGACAACGTCGCCGAGGTATAACCGAATGATATCTCCCGGCACCAGCGTCCGCGCATCGACTTGTTCCCATTTTCCGCCGCGCAGCACGCGGGCTTTTAGCGCAAGGGAGCTTTTCAGCGCGTCAAGCGCATTGGAAGCCTGGTGTTCTTCCCAGAACCCCAACACGGCGTTAAACAATAGAAGTGAGGCGATGATAGTAAAATCGCCCCAGTCTTTTACGATCAGAGCCATTAGGGCCGCGGCCTCGATCATCCATGGTATAGGACCCCAGAAATAGGCGAAAAAGGCGGAAAGCGCGCTTTTCTTTTCTTCCGCCAGCGCGTTCGGCCCGTAATTGTTGAAGTGTTCTTGCAGCTCAGCGGGATTTAAACCGACCTTGGGATCGACTCCCAAATTCGTTAAAGTTTCGGCGACAGTGGGACTAGCGGACCCGGTGGCATTTGGCGTTGGCATGAACAATTCCTCGGCTCGCTTAGCAAAGCGACGAGTGATAACTTGCCATGTCTTCGAAGACGAGAAAAAAAGGTAACTCTAGTGAAAGGTGCCCGCCTGGGCACCGCCCATCTTGTTCGCTATGGGACCGACTCGCTGGCCAACCGGCTTACACTCGCACGCAGGGATCCTGCCCGCCTACAGACTGAGTCAGAAAGCCGGTCAACGGACTGGTTGCTGCAGCGCTTGCCAATTTTTCGGCTAATCCGATTTCGCGCGCTTCGCGTCCTGCTTCAATTGCTTTTTTGAATGCCTTTGCCATGCGAACCGCGTGTTTGTCACTTCAGATGACATGTGCCGCTCACGCCATCTCGACTGCGAAGGCAATCGCTTGCCGGATTTGATCGAACGCTTCTCTTGGCAATTCACCAAGCTTTCGTTCGAACCGGGCCAGCGGCAGCGACGCAATGCCTTGCACGTTGGCCACGCTTGCCTCTCGCGGAAAGCGCAGGCTGGGAAGCGCAACTTCATATTTGCTGCCACGGTTCTGGGTCGTCAGTGGCACATAGATTGTTAGAGCCCGAGGCGCGTCAGGGTCGTAACGCGACACGATTACTACCGGGCGAGTCTTTGCAGCAAGGCCTAGATCGGCCGGCCAGACTTCACCGGGACGCGGGCTCATCGAGCTGGTCTAGCACTTCTTGCTCAACCGCGCGCGAGCGCATCACGTCGAGAGCATCGTTATCTGCCGCATCGATCACTTGCGACACCAGCGCGCGGACTTCGCGTGAGATTTCGGGTTTCCACTTGCTCAGTTTTGTGTCCAGTTTTTCGGCGATGGCGTCCATGGACATCACTTTACGGCACCCGTGTCGCCAGGCAACCCGGTTGGCAAATTTCAATTAGCTAAGACAAAAATCCGGTCAGCGGACTGGTTGCCGCAGCGCTTGCCAATTTTTCCGCCAACCCGATTTCGCGCGCTTCGCGTCCTGCTTCAATTGCTTTTTTAAATGCCTTCGCCATACGAACGGGGTCGGAAGCGATCGCGATCGCAGTATTGACGAGCACTGCGTCGGCACCCATCTCCATTGCTTCCGCCGCCTGACTTGGCGCGCCTAGCCCGGCATCCACAACCACCGGAACGGTGGCCTGCTCTATGATGATCTCGATCTGTGGACGCGTTTCGATTCCGCGATTACTGCCGATGGGTGATCCGAGCGGCATCACGGTCGCAGTGCCGACGTCTTGCAATCGCTTCGCCAGCACGGGATCGGCATTGATGTAGGGAAGGACCGTGAATCCTTCTTTCACCAGAATTTCCGCAGCCGCCAGCGTCTCGACCGCATCGGGAAGCAAATAACGCGGGTCCGGGTGAATCTCGAGTTTGATCCATGTCGGCAAGCCTGCACTTGCGGCCAGTCGCGCGAGACGCACGGCCTCATCCGCATTGCGCGCACCGCTGGTGTTTGGCAAAAGAAGAAAACGTTTCGAATCGACAAAATCGAGAATGTTCGCAAAAAAATCGTGTTTGCCGGAAATATCGGCGCGCCGAAGCGCCACGGTCACAAGCTCGGTCCCGCTGGCAAAGAGCGCGTCGCGCATCAGCTCATTGGACGCGAATTTCCCTGTGCCAACAATCAGTCGCGAGGTGAACTCGCGATCGGCGATCTTCAGTTTGGAAGGCTTGTCAGCCATTGAAATCAATCTATGACAAATCGTGGTGATGCAAAATTGCCGGTAATGGTTAAGCGAATCAGGAAAGCAGGAAACCAGGAAAAGGGAACTTGGACAGAATGAACAGAATTTGCAGAATCGAGATTCGTATTTTCCTCTCTTCCTGCTTTCATAATTTGATTTTTCTGGATCTGTGTAATCTGCCGTTGATCTGAATCCGGGAAAGCAGGAAGGGACCCCATGGTAACGCGCCTCACAGAGGCGCGGCTGCAGCAGCATCGTTTTTATCTTGTACTCGCGATCAACTGGTTAACAATACAGCAATAATGACCAAGTTTGATCTTCGCCAGCAAGACTGCATTCAGGGAATGTCGCAGCTCGCAGATGAAAGTATTGACCTTGTTGTCACATCCCCACCGTACAATCTCGGGGTCGGTTACCGCAAATATTCCGACCGACAAGATCGACAATCGTATCTGACATGGTGCGAAAAATGGGCGGCACAAATTCGGCGAGTATTGAAACCGACCGGCTCATTTTTTCTTAACATCGGCTCCGCGCCATCCAATCCAATGCTGCCGCATGAAATTGCAATCGAGCTGCGTGATTTGTTTGTCTTGCAGAACACAATTCACTGGGTCAAGTCGATCACGATTGGAGATCGAGAAGGCGATCTTCAGTCGCATGGTCATTTCAAGCCAATCAGCTCAAGGCGTTTCCTAAATGATTGCCACGAATACATTTTCCATTTTACGAAAACCGGTTGCGTCGAAATTGATAGGCTCGCGCTTGGCGTTCCGTATCAGGACAAAAGCAACATCATGCGCTGGCGTCATACGCGGGGAAGCGATCTCCGCTGCCGGGGGAATACCTGGTTTATCCCTTACGAAACAATTCAGAGCCGCGCGAAGGAACGCCCGCACCCGGCGACGTTTCCGGTGCAATTAGCCGAATGGTGCGTCAAGCTGCACGGTCCCGCAGGCGCGGGCCGTGTGCAGACCATGCTCGATCCGTTTCTCGGAATCGGAAATTCAGCCGTCGCCGCGCAGCGCTGCGGCGTGAAGAAATTTATCGGGTTCGAAATCGATGAGACCTATCTCGCGGAAGCGAAGCGCCGGCTCGGGTAGCGCACGCGTCCCGCGTGCTGGCGAAGATGTCGCGTCTTCGCGAACTTGTCTTTACGTGATAAAATGGAGAAAAAGATGATCGCAAAGGAAGACCGTCGCGGCGAGGACGCCGCGACCAACACGCGACCTCTGAAAGCCTTCGCGATCAGGGCCGCGTGCGCTACGCTGAACAAGTTACTCTTCGTTGGCTGGCTGGTTGTCACGCTGAATGTTGGTTTGATGCTCAGCGCGAACGCAGCTGAATCTTCGCTGAAGTTCGCTGGTATTCCCTTTTCTCCAGGTTCAACTGTTCGGGCCAATGTCCCTCTGAGCGCGCAGGAAAAATCATATGCCGGGCAAGGCGGCAACCCCGTGCCGCAAAGCGCAGTCGCCGTGCTGGCAACGCCTGTAAATTTTGATCCGAGAAGGAGCTGGCCCGTTTTGGTACCCTGTTCCACAAGCGATTTCAAACGTCAGAATCGAGATGACCTCGTCGATTTTTATCGCAGCGTCGGCCTTGCTGAAGGCTGGGTGCTGCTAGCGGGGGACGGCCCTCAACATGCGCGGAACGACACGGCGGGATGGCGCGGAGCCATGACCCTCGCTGCCATCGACGCGATTCACCACAGCTTTGTCGGGTCGGAGAAGTGGCCGATGGCTTGCGCCGGCTTCTCTGGGGGAGCGAAAGGCGCCGGCTCCATCGCGCCTTTGCTTGCGAGAAACGGTTGTCGCATCACCGGAATTTACCTCACCGGCGTGAACGAGGACTACCTGAGCGGAGGATATGCGAGGTCCCAGCCCGGCGCGGATTTTCTGAGAACGCCAATTTACGTTAGTGCTGGGCACGATGATAGAATCGCCAGGTTAGAGCAGCAATACGACGTCGTGGGCTTGATCAAACGAACCGGCTTCACGCGAATTCGAATCGGGACTTTCCGTGGCGGTCATGAGGTCAATGACGCGCAAACTTCCATTGCCTTGGAGTGGTTCCGGTCGCTGCAGAAGTAGGGGTTCTTACAGGAGCCGACCGTCTTCTTTGGCAATGCTGGAGGATTGCTGAAATTTCTCGAGTGATGTGACCAAATTTCCTGGAAGCGGCCGAACACGATCAAAGATGCGCGCTGCCAGCGGTTTGGCTGTCGTGTAGCCGGCGGCGAACATTTCCAGACGCGCATCGAGATTGTCGATGTAATGGAGCGCCATCGCTTCTGGCGTTTTCGGCGCAACCGGAGAACCAAATTCCATTTCGCCATGGTGCGCGCCGATCAGGTGTAGAAGATGCAGGCGAACATCTTCTGAGGCGGGCACGAGATCTTTCCACGCCTCCGCATTTTCGGCATTTAGCCGTCTCCACAATGCGTTCACCAATTCGAGCCCGATTGAGATGTGCCCAATCAATTCGCCGCGCTCGTCGTAATTCATGACGAACCCGTTTTCGGATAAAGCGTTCTCCCAAAGTTTTCCAGAATCGTGAAAGAGAATCCCCGCTAGCAGAAGGTCCAAATTCAATTGCGGATACAGGGGCGCGATCTCCTTCGCGACACGCATCATTTGCGCGGTGTGCTCGACTAGCCCGCCACGGCGCGCATGATGATAATTCCGGGCCGCAGCGGTGCGACGAAACCGGTCGCCCCATTCTTTCAAGAACGCTTCGCACAACGCGCGCAAACGAGGATCGAGAATCGCCTGGATCCTTTGCGCAATCAATTCCCAGTCTGCCTCCTGCCTGGCGCGCAACTCCAAAGGACCTTGCAGCAGTTCGTTTTTTTCCTGCTCGGTGAGCGGTCGCACTGTCCATTTGCGCGCTTCGAGTCCGTATTGCTGGTGCCGGTGAAACTCACCGGAGAGCTCGACAAAATTCTCGGTCGTGAACGTGCTACACGTTTTATAGGCCGGGTGATCGCTCCAGACGCGCAGCGTCATCCGATCGCAGGCATCTGCAAGCGTAAGCTCGCAGTACGGCTGCTGTTCGCGGGTCAGCTTGGGCGCGGCGCCTTCGACTTGCACATGCACCCGTGCCGGCACCCCGCCGTTCTGCGCCGCTCTGCGAATTTCTGTCAGGGTCATTAAATCCATTTTTTTAATCTACCACGGGTCGCAAGCCGCGGCCGTGGCACAGGCACTCTGCCTGTGGGGCAAACGGGTCTCTCGCCTGATGTCTCTGAGTGGGCAGGCAAGATGCCCGCCGGCCCCACAGACAGGATGTCTGCGCTACAACTAATCGATCATTCGCTGTTCGAGCCCGCCGTACGCATCCACGCGCCGATCGCGCAGAAATGGCCAATGCGTCCGATGCTCGTTGACGCGGTTCCATTCCACATCGGCCATCACAATCTCTTCTTGATCGGCCGAACCTTTCGCGACGATCTCGCCGCTCGGCCCTCCGATAAAACTTTGTCCCCAAAACTCAATTCCGTCGCCGCCGGCGGGTGCTTCATGACCGACCCGGTTCGCTGCTGCGACATAACAACCATTCGCAATCGCGTGACCGCGCTGAATTGTTTCCCAGGCGGAATATTGCGCTGCGCCGAATTCTTTCTTTTCGCTTGGATGCCAACCGATTGCCGTTGGATAGAAAATAATTTCCGCACCACGCAATGCCGTTAAGCGTGCCGCTTCCGGGTACCATTGGTCCCAGCAAACGCAGACGCCAATTTTGCCATTGGCAGTCGGCCATGCTTGAAATCCGAGATCGCCCGGCGTGAAGTAAAATTTCTCGTGATAAAGGGGATCATCCGGAATGTGCATCTTGCGATATTTGCCGAGCAGTTCGCCATCGGCACCGATAACTGCGGCTGTGTTGTGATAGACGCCGGCACTGCGCTTCTCGAAAAGCGACGCGATGATGACGATCCCAAGCTCACACGCGAGTTCGCCAAGGGCAGACGTCGATCTTCCGGGCACTTCCTCGGCCAGTTCGAAATATTTGTGATCCTCGGTCTGGCAAAAGTACTGCGACCGAAAAAGTTCGGGGAGGCAAACGATCTGCCCGCCCTTCTTCGCCGCGTCGCGAATGAATTCGACGGCGCGGATGAAATTCTTCTCCGGCTCAGGGCCGCAGCGCATCTGAATCAAGGCGATCTTTGTTCGCTCCGGTTTTACCATTCAGTCATTAACCACAGAGGACACGAAGAACACGAAGATGAAGATTAATTTTCTCCTTCGTGGCCTTAGTGATCTTCGTCGTAGAACTATTTCACGGAATTCGCAGGCACGATCTTGACGCTCTCGATCATCACACGTTTCGTCGGCTTGCTGTTTTCGCCCATGCTGTTTCTCGTCACTGGAGTGTCGCCGATTTTTTCCAGGACATCGTCGCCTTTGATCAATTTACCGAAAGTCGTGTATTGCCCATCGAGCCGCGCAACAGGCGCGAGACAGATGAAGAACTGCGAACCGGCCGAATCCGGATCGGGCCCGCGCGCCATCGAGATCACGCCGCGCTCGTGTGAGTGATTGTTGAATTCAGCTTTGATTTTGTAGCCGGGTCCGCCTTGTCCAAAGCTGTTCTCTTTCGCTGGATCTTTCGAATTCGGATCGCCGCCTTGAATCATGAATCCCTTGACGATGCGATGAAAAGTTGTGCCGTCGTAAAATCCCGAGCGGGCAAGTTTCTTAAAATTTTCTACTGTTTTCGGAGCGGCATCGGACCAAAATTCGATGACCATTTCGCCTTCGTTGGTTTTGATCACGGCCACTTCGCTTGATGGGTTCATTGGAGAGGTTTCCTTGTTTTCTTCAGCGACTGCTGCTGCGACGAGTGCAGTCAGCAATCCGGCTAAGATCGACAATTTCATTCTGACAAGTGACACGAACACGGTGCGCTGTCACGGGCGTACTGTAGAGGCAGGCGTGTCGCCTGCTGGGATAAATGATGCAGCCGGCACCCCGAAAGCTTTCGGGGCTACAGCGTCTCGGCGTGATATTCCTGCAAACTGCGCACGCGCACTTTGCGTTTTTGCAATGAGCGGATTCCATTCGCGCTCGCCTGCGCGGCGCGTACGGTGGTCATGATCGGAATCCGTTGCGCGAGAGAGGCATTGCGAATGCGCACCTCGTCCTCGCGCGGAATTTTTCCGCTGGGGGTGTTAATGATGAAATTGATGTCGCCATTCTTCACCCGGTCGAGAACGTTTGGACGGCCCTCGCGCAATTTGAAAACTCTTGTTACGGGAATTTTCGCTGCCGCCAAAACTGCAAATGTGCCCGCAGTGGCGATAATACCGAACCCCAGCTTCACAAATTCTCGCACAACCGGCACAACGGCTTGTTTGTCGGTGTCTTTCACGCTGACGAAAACGTTTCCGCCAGTCGGCAGCGGCGGCGGCGCGGCCATCTGCGATTTTGCATAGGCGAGACCAAGATCGACATCCATTCCCATGACTTCGCCAGTCGATTTCATCTCCGGGCCGAGCGAGATATCTACTCCCTCGTAGCGCAGGAACGGAAAAACGGCTTCCTTCACGGAGAAATGTTTCGGCATGATGTGCTTCGTGAATCCGAGTTCACGCAATGATTTTCCGGTCATCACTTTGGCGGCGAGTTTGGCCAGCGGGACGCCGATTGCCTTGCTCACAAACGGAATAGTGCGCGAGGCACGCGGATTAGCTTCAAGGACGTAAACCTCGTCGCCTTTCACGGCGAATTGCACATTCATCAGGCCGCGCACATTTAATTCGCGCGCCATTGCTTTTGTTGCCGCGGCAATCTCGTTGAGAACTTTTTGCGAAAGCGAGAACGTCGGGATCACGCACGCGCTGTCGCCGCTGTGAATGCCCGCTTCCTCGATGTGCTCCATAATTGCGCCGATCACGGTCGTTTCGCCGTCGGAAATGCAATCGACATCGACCTCGATTGCGTCTTCGAGAAAACGGTCCACCAACACCGGACGGTCAGGCGTGACGTCAATTGCACTCGTCATGTAGCGCCGAAGATCTTCCTCATTGTAGACAAGCTCCATGGCGCGCCCGCCGAGGACAAAAGAGGGCCGCACCAAAACCGGATAACCAATTTTGTTTGCAACCTCGACGGCTTCATCGGTCGTGATCGCGGAGCCGCTGGGAGTCTGCCGCAAGCCAAGTTTGTCGAGCATGGCCGCAAATAATTGTCGATCCTCTGCGGTCTCGATGCTTTCGGGTTGTGTCCCGAGAATGGGCACGCCGGCTGCCTTCAAGCCGTCAGCGAGATTGAGCGGCGTTTGACCGCCGAATTGAACGAATACGCCCTCCGGTTTTTCCTGATCGCAAATGTTGAGCACGTCCTCGAGAGTGAGCGGCTCAAAGTAAAGTTTGTCGCTCGTGTCGTAATCGGTCGAGACGGTCTCCGGATTCGAATTGACCATTATCGTTTCGAATCCGAGCTCGCGCAGCGCAAAGGCGGCGTGCACGCAGCAGTAATCGAACTCAATTCCCTGGCCGATACGGTTCGGCCCGCCCCCCAGGATCATTATCTTGCGCTTGCTGCTCTCGCGCCGCTCGTTTTCGTCGCCGTAAGTGGAGTAGTAATATGGCGTGTAAGCTTCAAATTCTGCCGCGCAGGTGTCGACGAGCCGGTAAGTGGGCAAGATACCTAACGACTTCCGTTTCGCACGAATTTCACTCTCGCTCACGCCATTTGCCACCGCCAGTTGGCGGTCCGAAAAGCCGAACTTCTTGCCGCGCAGCAACCGGGCCAAAGGCATCTTGCTTGGTTGTGGCACAGGCATCGTGCCTGTGCTACAGCGTAATGCCTCGGCTTCCTCCACAACCTGCTGCACATTTCGCAAAAACCACTTGTCGATTTTAGTGAGCTCGAACACTTCATCGATCGACATTCCATTTTGAAATGCTTGTGCGAGATAAAAAATTCGCCCGGCGTTGGGGATCGACAGTTTCAGCCGCAACGTTTCAGGATCGACACTTTTATCCGCGCCGTCGCCGCACAGACCGAAGCGTTTGATCTCCAAACTGCGCAGCGCTTTTTGCAACGCTTCCTTGAACGTGCGCCCAATCGCCATTGCCTCGCCGACGCTTTTCATCCGCGTCGTAAGCGTTGCGTCGGCTTGAGGAAATTTTTCGAACGTGAACCGCGGCACTTTGACGACGCAGTAGTCGATGGTTGGCTCGAAGCACGCCGGCGTCTCACGCGTGATATCGTTTTTGATTTCGTCGAGCGTGTAACCGACGGCGAGTTTCGCTGCGATTTTCGCGATGGGGAAACCAGTCGCCTTCGATGCCAGGGCGCTCGAGCGCGACACGCGTGGATTCATCTCGATTACGATCATCCGGCCGTTATCGGGATTAACAGCAAACTGAATGTTCGAGCCGCCGGTCTCGACGCCGATCTCGCGAATGACCGCAAAGGCGGCGTCGCGCATCATTTGGTATTCTTTGTCCGTCAGCGTTTGTGCTGGCGCGACTGTGATCGAGTCCCCGGTGTGCACGCCCATCGGATCGAAGTTCTCGATCGAGCACACCACGACGCAGTTGTCCGCGCGGTCGCGCATCACCTCCATCTCGAATTCCTTCCAGCCGACAAGCGATTCCTCGATCAACGCTTCATGGACGGGTGAGAGATCGAGGCCGCGCGCAACGATCACATCGAGTTCTTCGCGGTTGTAGGCGATGCCGCCGCCGGTACCGCCGAGTGTAAATGCCGGACGGATGATGAGCGGGAATGCTCCGATTTCATCGACTATACAATCCACATCTGCCAGGGAACGGGCCACGCCGGAGCGCGGCACTTCGAGCCCGATGCGCAACATCGCTTCTTTAAACAATTGCCGATCCTCGCCTTTCGCGATCGCCTGTGCGTTTGCGCCGATCAATTTGACGCCGTGCCGCGCCAGCGCGCCGTTGCGGTTCAACTCCATCGCGGCATTGAGCGCGGTTTGCCCACCCAGAGTCGGCAAAATCGCGTCCGGTTTCTCTCGTTCCATGATCGCCTCGATCACTTCCGCAGTGATCGGCTCGATATACGTGCGATCGGCAAACTCCGGATCGGTCATGATCGTGGCCGGGTTCGAATTCACCAGCACGACCTGATAACCTTCTTCGCGCAGCGCCTTGCACGCTTGCACGCCGGAATAATCAAATTCGCAGCCCTGCCCGATCACGATTGGACCAGAGCCGATCAGCAGGATTTTGTTGAGTTCGTTATTCCGCGGCATCTGCGCCAGCGCGGACAGTAAACGAAATCAAGCGAACGTCACGCGGGAATCGTGGCACAGGCATCCTGCTGTGGGGAAAGTGGGCGGCTCGCCTGCTGATTACGATTAGGCAGACAAGATGTCCGCCGGGCCCCAGCCGAGACGGCCGTGCGTGCTACGCGACTTGTGCCATGCGCTGGCGGTCGAGATAAACCTTACAAACGCTTTTGATGCGCGTGAGCACGTAATAAATCGTTTGGCTGCGAATGCGTACCAGTTCCGCGCCGACGATGCGCGTCACGAAATCGCTCGCAAGATCGAGAATCTCCTGTGGCGTCGAGCCTTCGAGGCCTTTGCAAAGAATTGCCGTCATGGAGCGGGTCAGCGTCTGCACTTCCGGACCAAGCGTCATGCGAATCTGCGCCTTGCCGTCTTCATCGACGTGGAGATAAACGCCGACCGTGTCCATGCATTCTTCATCTTTACGAACATCGACGAGGTCGAAATTCTCGCCTTCGCGTGGCTCCTGCTTCTTCGCGTTGTCCGCGTACGAAACGAGCGTTTCCCGCCGCTCATCTTCCGGCAGCATTTCAAAGAGATTGATGATTTTGTCTAGCTTTTGTGGATACATCGACAATGGAAGCTTAGCGCATTTTGCGGGCTTCGGCAGGCGGGACGCCCGCCGGCCCCACAGGCTGGAAGCCTGTGCTACGCGTTTTTTTCAATCGGTGCCCCGACTTTGTTGCCCCATTCCGTCCACGAGCCGTCGTAATTGCGGACGTTCTCCAGGCCGAGCAAATACGTCAGCACAAACCAGGTGTGACTTGACCGCTCGCCGATACGACAATAGACAACTGTGTCCGTGCCCGGTTTCACGCCGCATTGATCGAGATAAATTTTGGCCAGCTCATCTGCGGGCTTAAATGTGGCATCTTCATTCGTCGCCGTTTTCCACGGCATACTCTTTGCGCCGGGAATATGCCCGCCGCGCAGCACGCCTTCCTGCGGATACTCCGGCATGTGCGTGATCTCACCCTTGTATTCGCCTGGGGAACGCACATCAATGAGAGGCTTGTCACTCTTGCTTTGTTCCAGCGCTTCATCAAAAAACGCGCGAATCTCCTTGTCGAAGCGTTTCTTCGGCACCGGATAATTTGTCTCTGGATATTTTGGAACTTCGCGCGTCATCGGACGCTGTTCGGCCTTCCATTTGTCGCGGCCGCCGTTGAGAATTTTCACTTTCTCGTGACCAAACAAGCGGAATGCCCAGAGCGCGTAACACGCCCACCAATTCGCCTTGTCGCCGTAAAAAATGCAGGTCGTCTCCGGCGTGATTCCGTAACGACTGCAAAGCCGCGCAAATTTTTCTGGCGAAATGTAATCGCGAATCACCGGGTCCTGTAAGTCGGCGCGCCAATCGATGTGGACCGCGCCTGGAATATGCCCAGTGTCATAGAGCAGAATATCTTCGTTCGATTCGACGATCCGGACGCCCTCGTCGTTGAGATGTTTTTCGAGCCAATCGGTTTCCACCAGCGCCTCGGGATGCGCGTATTGCGTAGGATGCGTAGCCATAGGAATAGAAATTGCTTTCGTTGAGACGTGTTGGCAACCGATTTGGTGATCCAATTTTAGGTTGAGGACGCTGATCCGCGTGTTGCGACTGTCGCACTTGGGGGTCGCAGATGCAGTCAACCTAGCCGCAGCCGGTTGGTGCCCCAGTGGGACATCAGTGCAAAATAGAATCGGCGGGATAAACCGCTCCATTCTTGATCACCGTGTCGATGTCGGAAGCATGGGCAATGTCGTCGAGCGGGTTCGATCTTAGGATCACGATGTCCGCGAAGTTGCCCTTCTCAATCTTGCCGATCTGCGCGCCGGTATCGCCGCCGAAAAGTTTAGCGGCGTTGGCAGTAGCGCATTGAAGGATTTGCATATTCGTTAGGCCAGCTTCTTTCATTAATTGAAATTCACGGAACAACGCTGGGCCGTGAATTGTGCCGATGTTTCCCGCGTCTGTGCCAGCAGCGATGGTGATGCCAGCGTCTTCCAGTGTTTTCAAATTCGGCAGGGCGATATGGTAAGTTTTCTTGATTCGATCCAGAGCGTCATCGGGTTTAGCTAACGCGTCTCTAATGCGAGCGGGCAATTTGTCCTTCGGAATTTTGGTGACGTTTAGCGATGCGATCACTTCCGGATTGCCCCAGGCTTTTTCCTCCGGCGTAAGATTTAACTGGTGCGAAAACGTGCGGCCGTAACGCTCGAAGACCACCAGCGTCGGACACAGAATCGTATGCCGATCCTTCAGCAGCTTCACGAACGAGTCATCGACCGGTTTATCGATCACGCTGTGCACGAGCACATCGGCCCCTTCTTCGACCGCCGCGCGCGCCGTCTCCAGTTCAGTCGCATGAACCGCGACGCGGATTTTGTGCGCATGACTTTCTTCAATCGTCGCACGGACGATCGGCCGAAACGCATCGACCGGATTGTCCTTATCGACGATGTACCAAATCTTCACCAAGTCTGGATTTTGTTCCGCCAGTTTGCGCACGAATTCGCGCGCTTGATCCGGCGTATCGATTTTCACGATCGGCGGATCGCCAAGATCAAGTTTCTCGCGGGATACACTTGAAATTAGCGGACCGGCCACAGCGACCCTCGGCGCTTTCGCAGTCGCGTTCGCAGTTTTACGAACCTCGAAATTCCAAAAAGGCCCGCCGACATCAACCACCGACGTGACCCCGCTTCGTAGGTAGCGTGTGAAAACGTCGTTCAAGTGACTCTTCACCCACGCGACTTCGTCTTTGTAGGGGCGAACACTGTTTAGATCGGCACCGTCTGGCCGCGTAAATAGATCGCCGGATTGGAAGAAATGGACATGAGTGTCGATGTACCCGGGCAAAATGAATTTGCCCGCGCAATCAATTTGTCTCCCGAGCGCCGCTGCGTTCTGCTTGCCCGTGGCGACGTTTTCAATCTTCTGGCCGTTGATCACGACGGTCGCATTCGGCATCACCTTGCCATCGGCTGGATTGATTACGGTCGAGCCGACCAGCGCGATCTCTTCGGCCTGCGCTGTTATTGCGAAGATCGATAATGCGATAGCGGCGAGACAATTGGTCTTGTTATTCATGAGAATGAAACCCGATTTGGCGTTTTGGTTTTTCCGGTGGCGTCATCAATTCGCGGATCGCATCGGAGACGACCTTAAATTGCGCATCGTATTTCTTTTCCAATGCGGTGAGTTTGCGGGCAAGATCGGCATTGAAAGAAGCATCTCACGCAGGCGCACGAATGTGCGCATGATCGCGATGTTCACGTGTACAGCGCGTTCTCTGCGCAAGACGCTGGAGAGCATCGCCACGCCTTGCTCGGTGAAGGCATAAAGCAGATAGCGGCGCCCACCCCGCCGGCTCTTTGAGGTTTCATTTTGAAACCACAAAGCTGGGATTCTGAGTGCGGCCGATTCGTTTGAAATGCCAATTTGCAACCTCAAACCTTCTGTTTCAGCGCGCGTGAGCTGAAACATGAAATCGTTTGGGAACCGGGCCGCGTTCCTCTTTACCGCTAAATTAAGCGACTTTGTGGGCACGCCGTAAAGGGCAACAAGATCGTAATCGAGCATCACCTTTTCAGCGCCAATCAAGTAGATGCGGCGTTCGACTTGAAGCGCGAGTGCATTCGATGTCATTGAAAAGAGATTCCTCGACTCCGCTCGGAATGACAAAATAGAAATGAAAACGCATGAAGATTTTTGTTGCGGCTAGCCTGGTTTTCGCCTGTTCAGCTTTTGCCCGGACGCCATCACCAAGCGCGAACGCCAAGCATCCGTTTACGTTTGAAGACATGATGTCACTGAAACGCGTCGGCGCGCCTGTGCCGTCACCGGATGGGAAGTGGGTCGTGTTCGATTGCGAAGATGTCGATCTTGCCGCGAACACGAAGATTTCGCATTTGTGGATTGTGCCGGCGGCGGGTAGTGAATCGCGGCGGTTGAATCCAACGCCGAATCATGAGGAGCGGCCGCGATTTTCACCGGACGGCAAACGCTTGATCTGGACTTCGAAAGCGACCGATCCGACGCAAATCTGGATGTGCGATTTCGATCCCGAAGCGGGGCGGCTGGTTGGGAGACCACATCAAGTCACATCGATCTGCAACGGCGCCGATGGCGGGATCTGGTCACCGGACGGGAAGAATATCGTGTTCGTGTCGGCAGTGTATCCGGATTGTAAGGACGATGCGTGCAACAAACAGCGCGATGAAGATCTCAAGAAAAGCAAAGTGAAGGCGAAAATTTTTTCTCGCTTGTTCTATCGGCATTGGAACGCGTCCACCGAGTTCAAGCGCAGCCATTTGTTTGTAGTCAGTGCGAACGCGTGTGCAGATCGTAGCACAGGCAAGATGCCTGTGCTCCAGCCGAGCGCAGCACCCCGCGATCTTACGCCGGGCGATCACGATGTGCCGCCGTTCCATCTGGGCGGACAGGACATGTATGCGATTTCGCCCGATGGCCAGGAGGTCGCTTACACGTGCAACATTGATGAAGTCGAAGCCACGAGCACGAACAACGAAATTTTCATCGTGCCGATCAGCGGCGGCCCGCCGAAGAAGATTTCCACCAGCCCCGGCAGCGATACCACGCCGCTTTATTCTCCGGACGGAAAATACCTCGCCTGGCGTTCGCAAACGCGCGCCGGTTTCGAAGCCGATAAATGGTCGCTGATGTTATACGAGCTAGAGTCGGGCCGACTAAGCAATCTGACACCAGCGTTCGATCGCTCAATTGGCAGCTTTGCTTGGCGAGTACCGTTTCCGATTGTGTTGTTTACGGCGGAAGATCACGGTGAATCGCCCCTGTACGCAGTATTAACTCGGATCGCGGACGCCAATACAGGTCTGCGTGGCGTTGAGATTGTGCACGGCCCGAGACTTCATGCGGATGATCTGATTTGCATTCGTAGCAACGCGCTATTCTTCACGCGAATGTCCGCGGCAGCGCCCAATGAGATTTGGAAATTCGAATTAGGTGAGATACCGGAGGCGCCGTTCAGCCGTTATCGCGCTCCAAAGAAGTCCGATCGGCAACTAGTAGAGGTCCCAGTTGCGCCCGAGGCTGTCACCCACATGAACGACGCGCTGTTGTCACAGATCGACATGCAGCCGTTGGGGTCGTTCACGTTCAAAGGTGCGAACGACGAAGACGTTCAGGGATTCATGATCAAGCCGCCTGGATTCGATCCCAACAAGAAATATCCGCTGAAGTTTTTAATCCATGGCGGTCCGCAAGGGGCGTGGGGAAATTCGTGGACGTATCGCTGGAACGCGGAGTTGTTTGCCGCGAACGGCTACGTGGTGGTGTGATCAATTTTCACGGCTCGACTGGTTATGGACAGAAGTTTTACCGACTCGATCAGCGGCGATTGGGGCGGCAAACCGTATCTCGATCTGATCAAGGGGCTCGATTACGTGGAGAAAACATTCCCGTTTATCGACAAGGACCGCGAGGCCGCGCTTGGCGCAAGCTACGGCGGCTACATGGCCAACTGGTTGTTAGGCCACACTAACCGTTTCAAATGCGTCGTGTCGCACGACGGCATGTTTAACGCGGAATCGGCGTATGGCACGACGGAGGAGATTTGGTTTCCGGAATGGGAGTTCAAAGGTCCGCCGTGGAAAAATCGCGACGTTTATCGGAAGTGGTCGCCACACCAATACGTGCAGAATTTCAAAACGCCGACGCTGGTCGTGCACGGCCAGAACGATTACCGGATCGACGTTTCGCAAGCGTTCGATCTTTTCACTACCCTGCAATTACTGAAAGTGCCGTCGAAGCTGTTGTATTTTCCGGATGAGGGTCACTGGGTCCTGAAACCGCAAAACTCACGGCTTTGGTACAAGACGGTGAACGATTGGGTTGATCAATGGTGCGGCGAGGTCGCGATGAAACCTCGTTAGCGTTTAACTCTTTCCTTCCACTAGAGCGGCTGCTTCGCGATCGATCGCGGCGTAATCGGGGTTGCGCGGTCGCAAATAGAATTCGTCGATGACAATCTGGACAAGCGCAGCAGCAGGTACGGCGAGAATCACTCCGAGTAGGCCGAACATTGTCGCGGTCGCAAGCGTAAAGAACAAGATGTTAACTGGGTGCAATCGCATTTCTTTGCCGAGCACGCCCGGCACAAGAAAGTTCAACTCGATTTGGTAAACCAGCACTATGACGCCGAGCGCGAGCCAGAATTTTGTAGCGCCCAGGCTTAATGCGACCAGCAGGATCGGAATGGCAACGAGAAATGCGCCGATGTTCGGAAGAAACTCCCCGAGAAATCCAAATACACCAAACATGAGCGCTGGCTGCACACCGATCAGCCAGAGCAATGTGCCGATGGAAAGGCCGGTGATCACACCGTTGATGGCGACCCCGCGCGCCCATGCAGTCATTTGGCGCATGAGTCGTGCGAGCGTGCGATGCGCTTGTTCGCGATAACGGTCGGGCGCAAGCGCCAAATATCCAGCAATGAGCGGTCGCGGGTTGGCCAGCACGAAAACGAGCAACAGAATGGCAAAGACGATGCTGACTGCGCCGCCAACCAACCCGATTGTCGATCTTAGCAGAATATTGCCGAGTGTTCCCGCGGCCGCGCCGACTTTCCCCGCGATTTCATCCGTGCGCGGCAGCGCCTCGCGAACCGCTGGATAATTTTGCGCGAGCGACTCGATGCGGGTGCGAATGCCTTGCCACACGTTTGGCGCGCTATGCATCAATTCCTGACTTTGCCTGGCGAGTGGCGGAATCGCAAAGACGATGATTGTCCCGGTGACAGCAACAAGCGCGAGCATTAGCAGGATCACGCTTGCGAAACGTGGAACGTGACGCTTTTGCAACCAGACAACGATCGGGTTAAGGACCATGGCGAGGAGAAAAACGATTGCGAAAAGCAACACCACAGACACAAGCGAGCGCAGAATCAACCAGACGATGATCAGCAAAAAAGCGAGCCAAACGATGCGATGCGCACCGCGATAACTCAGCGGAGCATGCTGATTTTCGTGCTCGGACTGTTTCATGAAACGTGACGTCTGGCGCGACCTGTCAGGTGTTGTCGATCTTCGCGCCCACAACTCGGAATGACAAGAAAGCATGATCGCAAATTCTGGGGAGGACACGCCGCTGGCGTGTAGTTGCTTCCTCTCATCTGCACCTTAACTTCGCATCGTGTCATTTAACAATTTCGGACTTTCGCCAGACATCGTGCGCGGGACGCAGGCGATGGGATTTGTCGAGCCAACACCGATCCAGCTGCGCGCTTTTCCGATTATTCTTGCGGGAAAGGACTTAATTGGCACCGCCCAAACAGGCACCGGCAAAACTGCGGCATTCGCGCTGCCTATCCTGACGCTCCTAGCAAAACACGGCGCGTTCCGATGTCTCGTGCTCGAGCCTACGCGCGAACTGGCCGCGCAAGTGGAAACCGCATTTCGCGATTACGGCCGCTTCACCAATTTGCGAGTCTCTCTGGTGCATGGCGGAGTGGGTTACGGAAAACAGCGCGAAGAACTAAAGCGCGGGGTCGACGTTCTCGTGGCCACGCCGGGACGACTGCTCGATCTGCTCGAGCAGCGCACGATGACTCTGCAAGAAGTGAGAGTTCTGGTGCTCGATGAAGTGGATCGCATGCTCGACATGGGATTTTTGCCGGACGTGCGTCGCATAGTTGAACAAATTTCGACGGACAGGCAAACCCTGCTCTTCTCCGCTACGCTGCCGCCGGAGATCGAGCGTCTGGCTGCCTGGGTTTTGCGTGATCCGGTTCTGGTGGAAATCGGCGCTCGGCGCTCACCAGCGGAAACGGTGACGCATGCAGTTTATCCTGTGGCTGCTGAACAGAAATTTGATTTGCTCATGGCACTTCTCGAGCGGACGAACTTCGACAGCGTACTGATTTTTTGCCGCACGAAAGTAAACGCCGATCGCGTCGCGCATTCCCTAAAGCACGCAAAGCACGCCGTCGCTGTGTTGCATTCCAACCGCACACAGCGGGAACGGATCGAGGCACTGGAGGGATTTAAAAGCGGCAAATACGAGGTCATGGTGGCAACCGACATTGCATCGCGCGGGCTCGACATCGCCGGCGTGAGCCACGTGATCAATTACGACGTGCCCGAACATCCGGAAGACTACGTGCACCGCATCGGACGCACCGGCCGGGCACAAAATGTAGGCGATGCTTTTACGCTTATGAACGGTGAAGAGCTCCCCGCTCTGCAGGCAATCGAACATTTTATCGGCCAAAAAATTCCGCGGCTGAAACTGGAGAGCTTTCCCTATCTATACACAGCGCTCTTCGAACCGGAATCAACGGCCGGCGGCAAACGTGCCATTGGCGGTGGCCGCACCCATCGCGGGTACTCGTTTGGTCGCCGGCGGCGATGAACCCCCACATGACCCCTTAAGAAGGTTAAAAACGTTACAAGGGGTACAAAAGTGGGCGGCCATATAAGGATGTAACATTGTAACGATGTAACGATTTTAACATGGCGTGTCCAAGATGCGGCGGAGCACAGACTCCCAGTCTGTGGGGCTCCCAGGCGTCTCGCCTGCGAGTCGTGATCCGGGGTAGGCGGGATGCCCGCCAGCCGCACAGCCAAGATGGCTGTGCTCCAGAAATCTCGCGCTTTTCAACAGAGCCAGATGAGTTCTAAATAGTTGTTTATGTTCGAACCAAGACTTGCCACGGGTTCACAGGATCAATTTGATCGATTGCAGAAGAAGCTGGTCCCGCTATGGAAATCGATTGAGCATTTCAATCAGGAACCGCAAACGATTGTTGTCGTGCCATCGATGTCCATCGACGCGATCAGCGCAGGCGCGGTCATGCAAGCCTATGAAGAACGATTTCTCTTCCTCTTGCTGCTGCTGCGTCAACCCCGGGCGCGGCTGATCTATGTTACGTCGGAAGCAATTCTGCCAAGCATCATTGATTACTACCTCGATCTATTGCCCGGCGTCATCCCGAGTCATGCGCGCCCGCGGCTGTTTTTGCCCTCGCCCCTTGATGGTTCAGTGAGTCCGTTGAGCCAGAAGCTGCTCGAACGGCCACGCCTGATCGAGCGAATACGTTCTTTGATCCCCGATCCCGATCGCGCCCACCTTGTCCCCTTCAACACGACCAACAGGGAGAAAGAGTTGGCGTTGCGGCTCGGCATTCCAATGTACGGGGCTGATCCAAAATTTTTCCCCTTGGGAACAAAGAGCGGGTGCCGGAAAATCTTCCTCGAAGAAGAGGTGCCGCATCCACTTGGCCATGAGAACCTCGGCACCAAGGAGGAGGTGATCGAAGCCATCAAGGAAATGCGTGCCCGAAAGCCTTCAATCAAGCAAGTTCTGATAAAGCTTAATGAGGGCGTTTCTGGCGAAGGGAATGCGCTTATCGATTTAGCCGGGCTTCGACCCTCGGGAAGCTCGAATGAGCGGGCTGAATTAGAAGAACGCCTCGAGGCGATGCAGTTCGAGCTGAAGGGAGTTGCCTACGATAGCTATATGGAGAAGCTCGAAGAGCGAAAAGGAATTGTCGAAGAGCGAATCACGGGAGATGAATTTAGAAGCCCAAGTGTGCAGCTTCGCGTCACTCCGCTGGGCTCGGTTGAATTACTCTCCACCCATGATCAAATGCTGGGTGGTCCGTCAGGACAAAGTTACCTCGGATGCGTGTTCCCGGCCGACACTGGCTATGCCGGGTTAATCACGCGGGAAGCGGCAAAGGTTGGCAGGCGTCTTGCCAAAGAAGGAGTCATCGGACGCTTTGCTTTAGATTTTGTCGTAGTGCGCTCGAACGGAAAATGGGAGCCGTACGCCATCGAGATCAATTTGAGAAAAGGCGGAACCACTCATCCGTTTTTGACGCTCCAATTCCTTACAGACGGCACATACGATCCGGAGACGGCGATCTTCACGGCGCCTAACGGACAGCAAAAGTTTTTTGTTGCCAGTGATCACGTTGAGTCGCCGCTTTATCGAACTCTGACGCCGGACGATCTTTTCGATATTGTCGTGCGGCATGGCTTGCACTTCGGTCAGACGCGGCAGACCGGGGTTGTGTTTCACATGATGAGCGCTCTCGGTGAGCTTGGAAGAATGGGGCTGACCGCGGTTGGCAACTCACATGAAGAAGCTAAGGCTCTGTACAAGCGCGCGGTGGCAGTGCTGGATCAGGAGACGCAAGGCGGCTGATTTTCCTTTGGTCAGCGCACCGATGGGAAAGGCCACGAAGCGCTAAACCGCGGATTACCCCGACGCTGCTTGGCCGCAGGCGAAGGTTAAAAGTTTAGGAGAACTAGGGATGTTGGAGAAGAGGCACACTCAGAATCGGACGAAAAAATAAAGAGAAATAAAAAAGAATAAAACCGGAATCGGACGAAAAACCGAAGCGAAATAGAAAACTAAAACCTCAGCCTAAATTTCATCCCATGAAAAAGAAATCCGCTTCACAATCCGCCTTCTTTAATCTGCGTGTTTTAATCGGTCTGTTCGTCGTCCTGGCTGGTGTCTTTCTGGCGCTGCTTGGCTTTGGCGCGTTCTCCGCGCAAGCGCAGCAGAATTACACTATCACCAATTTCACCGACCCCCTCGTCCCTGCCGGATTTGACTGTTCCCGAATTCACGAGCTGGGCATCGACAAGCAAGAAAACATGCGGGCCGGAGCCATCATGATTTTCTGCGGCCGGACACAGGGAGGCGCAGCTTCCCCTTCAGGTACCTTCTCCCAGTTTGTCCAAGGACTGCTGCCAGCGCCCCTGGCGTATGGCACTACGGATGTTGACCTGATCACCGGCACCGAGACCTTTCCCAACGTTACCCAGTCGGAGACATTTACTGCGGCTAACCCAGATAACCCCCTCCAGATTGTCGTCGCCTACAACGACTCACGAGGCCGCAACGCCAGCCCCATCAACATCTCCGGCGCATCGGTCTCCACTGACGGCGGCAACACCTTCGTCCGCCTCACCGCCGCCACCGGTCAAAGCCCCTTCGCCAATACCGAGGGCGACCCCGTTATTCTGTACAACCGCCCAACCGGCACTTGGTACACTGTCTGGCTTGACGTGGGCTGTGGCGGTCAGGGCCTCGGCGGGTACAAGTCCACCACTCCATCGGACCCGAATAGCTGGACCCATTTCTGCGTTCACAACAACTCCAACGACGACCGAGAGTCTGGCTGGGCAGACAACAACCCTAGCTCTCCCTTCTACGGGCGGATGTACGTCTCCTGGAACGACTTCAATGTCGGGGGAGGCGCCCTCTTCGTCCGCTATTCCACTGACAACGGCGCGACTTGGACGAACGCGCGACAGCTGACCAGCGGCAGCCCTTTCATCCGCGACGTCCAAATCACCGGCGATCTGGCCACCGGCAACGTGTATGTCGCTGGCATGAACGAAGGCGGCGGGGGCCTCACTACGCGCTCTAACCTCATCTTTAGGTCAACCGACGGCGGCAACACTTGGACCAACACCTACACCGGCCCCACCTTCAATGGCCCCGGCCGTAGTTCTTCGGGCTACTTCGCCACCATGTACAGCAACCCTGCTTACTGGCGACACATGGGCTGGGGTGAGCCTGCCGCCCTCAACGGCGTAGTTCACTACGTCTATGCCGCGCGCAACACTGGCAACGGCGACCCCGGCGACGTCTTCTACATCCGCTCCACCGACAACGGGCAGACCTTCAGTGCACCCTTTATGCTCAACACCAACACCGACGCTACCAAGGCCCAGTGGCAACCCAATCTTTCGGTCGCCGCGGATGGCAGCCTCCTCGCCGTCTGGTACGACGAGCGAGAGCGGACAGCGGCCAGTTGCCAGCCCTCCAGCCCCAGCACCCCGTGCTACAGGATGTGGGCGCGCAAGTCTACCGACAACGGCGTGACCTGGCTGGCCGACATGGCGTTTTCGGACGTAGTCACCCCGCTGCCGCTGCAACCCGACCCGGGCATCGTTTCGATCTATGTGGGCGACTACGACTACGGCTCCTCGTTACTCAACCAACACCTCTCTGCGTGGGCGGACGGGCGCGTGATCATTAGCGGCATATCCCAGCAGGACGCCTTCCACGATAGGGAGCCAATCTCGCCGGGCGGAAGTCCAACTCCGACGCCAACGCCAACCGCGACACCAACTCCGACGCCAACACCCACTGCGACTCCTACACCTGGGCCTATCACGCTCAGCGCCTCGGGGCGCAAGGTGGGTGGAGTAAATACGGCGGATCTCTCCTGGAGCCCGGTCACCTCAACCAACATCGACGTCTACCGCAATGGGGTAGTGGTCGCGACGGTACCCAACACGGGCGCCTATACAGATTCCACCGGCGCCCACGGCCGGGCTACCTACACGTATCGGGTGTGTGAAGCTGGGACCCAGACCTGCTCCAATGATGCGACAGTGAGCTTCGGTGGTGGGCATTAGGGGGAACAACCAAGCCACTTCTCTATCAACGCGGCGTCCGGCAGCTGCCGGACGCCGCGTTTGCTTTTAGCACCACACATGCGGGACTCCTGCGGAGTGTGACATATTTTTCGCTCGCGAGTCTTGGCAGGCGAATGTCGAAATCGGAATAGCGAAGCCGGGCTGCGCTTTCCGAAGGCTATTAGGCGTCATCTACGAATCAAGGCGCGCACTGCATCGGGGGATTTGCCTTCCTGCGGGAGAGGAGTCTGCCTCTTGAATGGCGATGGTCAACTCGCGCTCCAAAGCGGTTTTTTTTGTTTCTTTGCTTCGCCATTTGTCGCATCCGCAGTTCAAATCCTTCTCAACAGCATTAGATGCAGGAAACAGCCGAAAACTGCGAAACCAAAAAAAATAAAAAAACTTAAAAAAAAAGCTTGACACCCTTCTGCGCTTTTAACTAAAACGGGGCGTTCACCATAGGCATTGCTCTCCCCAGGGCTGTAAACAGAAGAAGGGTTTCACGGGAAAAGTTAAAAAAAAGTAAACAAAAAAAATAAAAGGAACAATCCAAAATGAATAAACAACCTACAACCATTAGGACGTATCTCCTCCGAGGTGCGTTTTTGCTCAGTCTGGCTTTTGTGATCGTGATGCCCCTCGCGCTGGGGCAGCGACAGCCCCTCGCGCCGGGACAGCGACAGAGTGCCGATACCATATTGCAGCACTTTAAGCAGCAGGCGCCACAACAAGCGCCCCTTTTCGTTCCGATGCCGCCCGCCGGTGTCATCGATTGTGACAACCAACCGGGCATCATCATCCACGATGATGGCGGGATCGAGAATGGCTACAGCGGAAACCCCTTTTTGGTCAGTGAAGTGAGATTCGTAGACAAGTTTACGCCGAGCAGTTATCCGGCCTCCTTCACCTCGGTCTGCCTGGATTTCGTCATACTTTCTGGCGGTCCGGCGACGTACCCCATCGATGTGGTGGTCTTTGATGACGACGGAGCCGGTGGCAGTCCGGGCACTTTGCTCGGCGAGCTGAATGGTCAAACGGCTACCACGCACCTTTTTACAGGGGGGGGGCAAGCCCCGATCTGGAACAGCTACGACATCTCGTCGATGGGGCTCAACATCACTTCCGGCAGCGTCTATATTGGAACGCGGTACGTGCCGCCCATCAACAATGTTTTCACCTCGGCGGATGAGAGCGGTTCGGTCGGCTTTGCCGGTGGCTACTGGTGGAACAACTTCGACGGCGTGTGGTCGCAGACTCAAAACGCATTCCCGGGCTACCACTCCATGTTCATACGCGCAGTCCAAAGCGGCGGTGGAACCCCAACGCCGACTCCAACGCCGACGGCGACCCCGACTCCGGGTCAGATTGTGCTCACGGGCTCAGCGCGCAGGTTTGATCAGAGTGAGGCGGTGCGTCTCACCTGGACTGGTACGACCTCGCCCAGGGTGAAGATCTACCGCAATGGAGTTTTGCTGGCGAAGGTGCAGAACACCAGCTCCTATACGGACGTGCTCACTGTGCACGGGTTCTACACGTACAAGGTGTGCGAAGTCGGCACGACGAACTGTTCGAACGAAGTGACGGTGAGGTTCTTCGGCGGCCCGTAGGGGGAATCAAGGAGGCAACTTCAATCAAGGCGGCGTCGCGCAAGCGGCGCCGCCTTTGCTTTTGCGCGCATTAATGTTCGATGTGCGCACGTCGCAGGTCAGTCGGATGGACTCGTCCGATTAATGGGCCACAAGAAAAATCCAAAAACCAAAACATGCTTGACATATTGCCGCGCGCCTGCCTAGTCGATAAGAGCGCTCCCCATGAAAGCAACGCGGGCATTGATTGCGATGGTAGTGGCCCAAACATGCATCGCCACCTTGTCCCACGCACAGTCTCCGAACATGATCGGCAGTTGGAAGGTGGACATCACGTTCACGAATGGCGAGAGCCGTTCATTGCGCTTTGACGCTCAAGACGCCGGAAAAGGCTCTTTCTTGTTGCTCGATCCACGATTGAAGGTTTGGGGACCTGCCAAGCCTACGGCGGTAAACTGGACTCAGGGCGAAGGAAACTCGGTGACGTTTTCGGGGCCAGTGGAATTTATGCTAGGCAACGTCGGGCGCGACGCGGGAACGTTGGTGTTCAAGGGAAAATTTGAAACAGATGGCTCGATAAAGGGCGAGGTGGAATTCTCCCCCATCGTTGGAGACCAACCGTCGAAGCACGGCACGTTTAAAGCCGTTCGTGCCGGAGGCGGATAAGGGTTGTAGCCGGGATCGGTGATCCCGGCCGGTAGCAAATAGAAGGGCGGCCACAAAGACAAGCTGACCAGCTAATCGTCGCTTCTTAGCGTCCATCGGGCAGCTTTGCGTGACGATTCTGGAGCAGACAGACGTTCGAAGGATGGCTCTTCGTCACTGAGCCGACATTTGTCATTTGCTGGCCACGCCACTCCCTGGACATCGGTGGTAACGGGGGGCTCTCTGACTTGGAGCTGCGAGACGCTTGCGCAAAACCCAAACGCAAATGCGATCCGCTGGGGTACTCTCTATAATTTCCGTTTCGATTCCAACCGTCCGCCGCAGGATGAATTTGCTGTGATCGGTTTCTTCAAGATGGGAGTGCCAATCATGGCTCCCATCCAGGGCCACAGCACCGGCCCTGACTAAGCAAAGCCGTCCCTGCGACTCGCCCTCTAGTCGGTTGAATCGCGCGACAAATTTGTCTGTCGCGGTTTGCAGCGTGCTTTCTGCGTCGAGTTTGCATTTGCGCGCCAGATTGACGACTGCGAACAATAAATCGCCAATCTCGTCTTCGACCGCTTAGATTGACTTGCTGCCTAGGGATGAAGCACGCAACTTCAATCAAGGCGGCGTCGCGCAAGCGGGTCCGCCTTTGCTTTGTAGCGGGTGTCGTCGACTCCCAAGGCTATAGGTAACCGCCACCCCGTCCGCTCTTGTTTTCAAACCAATCTCATCCCGGTCATTCGGGTTATTCACGGGCAAGTTTCTTTCTTTCCTTCGTTTTCTTCTGTTGATTTGGCGTGCGTCGCACGTCAAGGAACGTAAAGAGAAGGCAACGAGGATAACGAAGATGACGAAAGCTTTTTCAGGAAAGCTAGGAAGATTCTAGACTTCCGGATTGTGATCGGTTTGGCAATTACTACGACGAAACCCTGACGCGTCACCGAATTCCCGTGTCGCACTCCCACTGGACCTTTGTCATCTGGCCCGGCACGACATCGACATCGAAGGGGCCGTAATGCCCGATTCCATGTTTCTTGCCATTCATGGAAACGGTGTAGTGCCCGGGCGGCAGCGAAGTGCGAAACCGTCCCTGATCGTCAGTGGTGAACGATGCCACCGCACCTTTTTCGTTTTCCACCACGAACGTAGCGTTTGCGAGCGGCTTCGAACTGGGAATGCCGGGCCTGATCGGCCCAGCTTGAGTTGGACCAAACGTAATCACGCCTTCGATCCCTGTTCCTGATCCGGATTGCGTTTGGCCCGAAGAAAAGCAAGCAGACATAACAAGAAGTCCCCAAATGATCGGGAATTTTCGGAACCGCATTGGCCAATTTACTCCCGCGGCTGCGTATCGGTCAAAAGATTTGGGGACGTCGACTGGCAGTATAGCAAAACAAAAAATTGGCTGCCCGCGAATGACGCGAATTAACGCGAATGGAATTATATCCACCTGCCTTTATATTCGCGTCTATTCGCGTGATTCGCGGGCAAATCTTCTCCTTCTTCGTCTGCATTCGTGTTCATTCGTGGTTAAACCGGGTGCTGACTTGACGATTCAATCGTTGCGCCGAAAATTCTCCGCTCGTCTTAGCCATGAAACGCTATCTGCCTTTTATTATTGTTGCTGTTGTCGCATTGGCCACGCTGGGGAGCGGAGCGATGCTCTATCGGGCAAAGCGGCCGCAGCTTCTCACTATTCCCGAAGATAAGGTCCTGCCCGGAAAAGGCGGCGCCGAATCGATGCACATTCGTGGCAACCCGGACGCGCCGGTTACGCTGGAAGAATTCGGCGATTTCCAGTGCCCGCCCTGTGGCAATATCGCCGTTTTCATTGACGAGCTCGTGAAAGAGTATGGTCCGCGTTTGCGCCTTGTCTTTCGCAACTTTCCGCTCCCGAATCACAAGTACGCGCGCGAAGCCGCGCTGGCTGCGGAAGCCGCCGGTCTGCAAGGCCGCTTTTGGGAGATGCATGACGTGCTTTATCGCGAGCAAGGGGTTTGGAGCAAAGCCGACAACGTCCGTGAATTGTTCGATTCTTATGCGGGAATGATCGGGCTCAATATCGATCAGTTCAAAAAGGACATAGATGAAGAAAAGACCAAAGCGCGAGTGGAGTCCGATCACGAGCGCGGCGATTCGCTCGGGGTACAGAGCACTCCAACCGTTTTTATCAATAATCGCCAGTTGGGCCCGAATGATAGAACACCGGATGGCCTTCGTGCCAGTATCGATGCGGCGCTAAAGCAAAAGTCGTAACCAAATGACCGTATCGCGATTTCGAACCATTCTTTATACGGTCGCCGCGATCGTTTCGCTGGCGGGGCTGGCGGACGCAACTTATCTGGCTGTGCAGGCGTTGACAGGCGAGACGCTCGTCTGCGGAGGATCGCCAGATTGTTTCCGTGTGCTGGGCAGCTCGTATGCGAAAGTTGGTGGAATTCCGGTAGCTCTGTTCGGCACCCTGGCTTACTTCAGCGTATTCAGCTTCGCCACGTTCGCGGCTTTCGGTTACGTGCGCGCGCGAGCATTTCTCATTCTGACCATCGGTGCGATGTTTCTCGTTACGCTTTGGCTGCTGTATGTGCAGGCCTTCCTGCTGCACGCGTACTGTCGCTACTGTCTGTTCTCGGCGGCGGTCACGTTCTTGCTCGCCGGGCTGGTGATTGCTCTTCCGCCTTCGCGGGAATCATTAGAATCCCAGGACGCACAGGCCTCGTAGGTGCCAGCCATTGACAAGTGGGCCGGCGGGCAGTGGCTTCATTTCAAACGATGGCTTAAGTACATAAGACGATGCGCATCCTGGTGATCGAGGACGAAACGAAAACGGCGGCTTTCCTGGCAAAAGGCCTGCGGGAGGCCGGTTTCGTCGTCGATCTCGCCTGCGATGGCGAGGCAGGGCTGGTAGCGGCGCGCGCGAGCAGGTTCAACCTTCTCATCGTCGATGTCATGTTGCCAAACAAAGACGGCTGGGAGGTAGTAGCGGAATTGCGGCGCGACAAGATTCGTACGCCCATACTTTTTCTTACCGCCCGCGACAGTGTGCGCGACCGTGTGAAAGGACTCGAGTTGGGCGCGGATGATTATCTGGTTAAGCCATTCGCGTTTTCGGAACTGCTCGCCCGGGTGCGCTCGGTATTGCGGCGCGCTCCCGAGCGACACGTAGAACATTTGCGCATCGACGATTTGGAAATCGACATGCAGCGGCACAAGGCGGTTCGTTCCGGCGTGCCGCTCAATCTCACGCCAAAGGAGTTCCTTCTCCTGGCTCATCTGGTTCGCTCGGTCGGCGAAGTTGTATCGCGGGCTGAAATCGCAGAACGCGTATGGGACATCGGGTTCAAAACCAATACCAATGTCGTGGATGTGGTGGTGCGTCGCTTGCGGGCCAAGGTGGACGATCCGTTCAAAACCAAACTGGTTCATACGATTCGCGGCGTAGGTTATGTTCTCAAAGCGCACTGAACCGCGCTCGATCGCGTCGCAGCTTATCGTGCTTTTTACGCTGGCCGCGACGCTGTTGCTTTCCTGCGGGCTCGGCGTGTTTTATTGGATCGTTGTTCGACACGCGTTCGCGGAAGACAACGCGATCCTGGCTGACAAGATCTCTGCCTTGAGCGCGGACTTCAACGAGAGTGGACCAAAAATTTTCGGCCAAGAATTGAAAGCCCACCACGCCGGCGAACGTGCTCCTTATTGGATAAGAGTTCTCGATTCCGAAGGCCGCACCGTGACAGAAACGCCCGGAATGGATCGTTTGCTTGCCTCGGGTGTCTTTCCACCCGTGCAAAGATCGATATCGTCTGTTCGCAGCCGACGAGATTATCGCGCGGGCGCGAGGTTGTTTTCGTTAATCGCCGTAAATGAAGAGGCCGCCGGCGACACTTACACCATCCAGGTGGCGCAGGACCGCTCGAGCGACGAACAAGTCGAAAGAGAGTTCGGCGTTTTGCTCATCGTTGTGCTGGCGGGCAGCATGGTTGCCTCGGCTCTGATCGCAATCACGGTCACCAAGCGTGGTTTGCGTCCGCTCGGAGAAATGACGCGTTCGCTCGAACGAATCGGGCCGACTCATCTCAGCGAACGAGTGGCGCTGGCCGGTTGGCCGCGCGAGCTGCAGCCGCTCGCGGTTGCTTTCGACAGCATGCTGGCCCGGCTCGAGGCTTCCTTTACACGGCTCTCTCAATTTTCTGCTGATCTCGCCCACGAGCTCCGCACGCCGATTGCCAATATCCTAGGCGAAGCGCAGGTTGCCTTATCGCGTGATCGCACCTCGCACGCGTATCGCGAAGTGATCGAATCCACAATTGCCGAATGCGAACGGCTGTCTGGAATCGTTGACAATTTGCTCTTCGTCGCCCGCGTTGACGCGGCGCGCGAACCGATCGAGCGGACGCGATTCGATGCGCGCGCGGCGGTGGAAAAGATCGCGACATTTTATCAAACGATCGCCGAGGATCATCATGTTGCGATCAGTTGCAGCGGCGAAGGTCAGATTTATGCCGACCCGGCCTTGTTCGAGCGCGCGGTTGGCAATCTGGTCGATAACGCGCTGCGTTTCACTCCGAAAAACGGCTCAATTCAAATCGCACTTGCCGAACACGCGGCCGATTTCGAGGTCGCAGTCAGCGATAATGGCTACGGGATAGGTCCAGAGCATTTGCCGCGCGTGTTCGATCGATTTTACCGCGCCGAATCATCGCGCGGCTCCGATGGAGCAGGCCTGGGCCTGGCTCTGGTAAAATCGATCGTCGAACTCCACGGTGGATCCGCCAGGATTCAGAGCGAGGTGGGTCGCGGCACAACCGTCACGCTTATTTTCCCGAAGCCACCTGTCGGAACATAGGCATGCTGCCAATGCGTCCTGCGGGTTGGAAACCCGCCGCAAAGGACGGGCTGACAGCATTTCGGCTGGGTGTACACGCCAGAGGTTTAGGTTGTCCAAAAATTTCTCTTGCCAATCATTACAATTTTGTAATGATTCGCGGAACTTATGAGTAAAACGTTCTTTTCTTGTGGAGTTGGGTGGCGGTGGCTCATCCCGCTGATCGCATGCGGATGCCTGCTTTTTTTTGCTAGCAACCAGTCGGTCCGCGCGCAGTCGGCTATTTCCGAGCAAGAGGTCGTCGTGAGCGGCGAGGAAGTGCCCAGTGCCTACGGCGCGCCTCCAGGATTTTCGCGCAGCCGGTTCTCTAACCTGACGCAGGCCTACGTTTTGCCGCCATGGGCATTTTTCTTCGGTGAGATTTTTGAGGGCCAGGGGTTCCGCCACGGGCCGCCCGATTATCTTTTCACTCAAGAGATCGAAATGGGTCTACCGTATCGTTTTGGTGTAGCGGGGGAGGCAAAGTTCGAGCGCTTTAATGGCGGTGGCGGCGCGGAGACGGTGAGTCTGGAAGCACGATGGGCTCTTGCCGATTGGAACAAGATTCCGCTCAATCCAACACTCTTTGCGGAATACAAATTCGGTGTCGGCACTATTCGACATGAAGAAGGACCGCCACCGCCTCCTGGGGAGGAAGGAGAGGAAGAAGGTGGCCCGCCCAAAGTTCCCGATGCCTACGAATTTCGTTTGCTCCTCGCCCAGGATTTCGGCGAGCGCTTTGAGTGGGCCATGAACTGGTTCTTCGAAAAGGAGAACACCGGCGACCGCGGCCGCGAATGGGGCTTCTCCCAGAGCGTCATGACTCCCGTTCTCTTGCCTAACGAGCGTCTGAAAGTCGGCGTAGAAATGGAATATAAGAATTTCACCGTCAAAGACACACGCGGCGATCTCATGAACAGTTTTGTCATCGGTCCAACAATCGCGTGGAAACCGACACCGCAAACTCGCCTGGATATCTCGCCCTTGTTCGGCTGCACCGACGATTCGCCGGTGGCTGATGTCTTTGTCGCCTTTTCCTGGCTCTTCGGTAGCGAACGCGCCGAAGCGGAAGCGCCCGTGTCCACGCGGTTCCGTTACCTCACCAAGGTTCTCCGCACCGATAGCGATCCGGGAAAAGAAATCTCGGAAAAAGAAATGAAGCAGGTCGCGCCGCCGCCGTGTCCTCAATGGTACGGCGACAATGAATGGAATGTGAATCTCTGGGGCACCTATGCTTTCACCAACACCGAGTACAATCCTAATCTTTGGCTGTTGGATGTCGTACAAAGTACCAGTGAAGGCAACCCCGTGCTCGGCACCTTTGACCATTACATTGGTGGAGATCACGCCTGGGGCGGCGGCGGCGATATAAAATATTTCTTCCACCGCTACTTTGGTGTGGGCATTGAAGGATTTGCCCTGGACGCCAGCAAAAACGGCTTCGATATCTTCGAGGACCCGACAATCCCGATTTTTACTCGTGAACGAATCAATCACGACCATTCGATTGGCGCTGTTTTAGGAACACTTACATTGCGTTATCCAATTCCTTGCACACGTTTTGCGCCCTACGCCTGGGCCGGTGTCGGTGCGATTTTCGGCGGCGGCGAAAGGGATGTCCTTCACACGCAGGGGCCGCCGGACGCGTTCGTTGTCCATGCCCAGACGGATCATTTCAGGAGCGAAACCAAAGCGCTCGGCCAATTCGGAGCCGGTCTCGAATTCCGAATCGCGCGGCACATCGGTTTGACTAACGACTTGAGCTTCGGCGTGATCGACGGAGCGAAAAATAATTTTGGAATGTTCCGCAGCGGCCTCAACTTCGCGTTCTAGCAGGACAACGACTGTAAGAGGCGTCGTGGCCAGCGCTTCTAAAAAGACCTTCAGGGGCTGAAGACCGCGGCAGTTTCCGCGGTCTCTGAAGTGGAGATGCCGCAGCCCGGTGGAGCGGGCTGCGGCTACACTTCTCCTCATCCGGACGGGCGTGAACTGCCTGAATTGTCGAGGCGCCGTGTCGGCTGCAATTCCTACTTTCCGCAGGCGACACGCCTGCCACTACAGGCCTTTGGCACAAGGGGTGGTCATTCCTGGGACATTTCTTGACCAGCTTTCCTCGCACCGATACGTTCACCAACGGAAAGGAGCTCGTGGTGAAAACCGAGGTGTCGATCGAATACTGCGTGGTTTGAAACTACACGCCGAAGGCCGTCAGTTTGGCGACCAAAATTCTTGAGCTCGGCGAGCGCATCAAGTCGCTTACGCTCATTCCCTCGAGCGGCGGCGCTTTCGAGATTCGCGCCAATGGCAAACTCCTACATTCCAAACTTGACTCCGGCGATTGGCCGGACTTCGACGCAATCGTCAAGGCGATTAAAAAGATTAAGTAATCGCTCGCGCGATTCTTTTCCTGCTTCAGTTCGACGTTCGGCTCTGGACACTCAGCGTTGGACGTCTTCTTTTCTTTCCGCAATCTGCAATCAATGCCAGTCCGCCTCGGACCAATCCGCAATCAGGAGAGTGAAGGGTGCCTGGTGGCCCTCGCGGTCTTCAAAACCGTTGTCGATCTTGCACATGCAGGACCGAGGTAGGTTCGATTCCTATCCTCTCCGCCAGTTCATTTTCGATTTTCGATTTCTGATTTTCGATTGGCCGCAAATGCTCGCCGATCGAATCAAACGTCAAACCTCGAACATCAAACATCGGGAAAGGAGGTGACTCATGTCGCGTGAGCAAATTCGCAAGCTGACTTCGCTCTCATCTTGCGCCGGGTGAGCTTCCAAATTGAGCCAGCAGGCCCTGCGGCAAGTTTTGCCGCAGCTTCCCATTTCGTTAAACCGCAATGTGCTCGTGAGCTCGAACACTTTCGACGATGCGGGCGTTTATCGCCTGGATCGACATCGTGCCTTTGTGCAGACCGTTGATTTTTTCACGCCCATTGTGGACGACCCATTTTCCTATGGGCAAATCGCCGCAGCCAATTCGCTTTCAGACATCTTTGCAATGGGCGCACGTCCGTTGACTGCGCTCAACGTCGTTGGTTTCCCAGCTGATCTCGTTCCACCAAAAGTGGTTTCTTCCATTTTGCGCGGCGGTCTGGCCAAGGCGGCCGAGGTCGGATGTGTAATCATCGGTGGCCATTCCATTCGTAATCCCGAACCGATATACGGTCTGGCCGTCACGGGAATTGTTGATGTTCGCCGCGTCACGACGAATGCAAACGCGCGCTCCGGCGATTTGCTTGTCTTAACAAAACCGCTGGGCACAGGCATTGCCACCACCGCAATCAAGCGCGGGTTCGCTTCGCGGAGGCTCGAGAAAAAAGTCATCGCGCTCATGTCGAAAATTAACACCGTAGGCGCCGATCTCGCCGAGCGTGGTCTCGTTCGCGCAGCCACCGACATCACGGGCTATGGTCTGATCGGTCATTTGGTTTCACTCTGCCGTGCCAGTCGCGTCTCCGCAGAGATCGATCCAAGCGCGGTGCCGATGATTAGCGATGAGATCGGCGATCTGATCGAACAGGGCTCCGTCCCGGAAGGGAGTCGGCAAAATCTTTATGCCACGACGGTCCTCGTCGATTGGCAAAGCACAGATGAGGCGCGCAGAATTCTTTTAACGGATGCGCAGACCAGCGGTGGACTACTGCTTTGTGTCGCCGAAGCCAGGCTGGAGAAAGTGCTGAATATTTTGCGCAAAGCGAGTACACCCTGCGCCGCTGTTATCGGAAGAATTGTCCCGCGCAGCCGACGCCGTCCCTTGATATGCATGACCGGGTAAAATCGCGCTCGCGCCGGGAAATTCCCGCTGTCAGCAAAGTCCTCGATGCGCTCAGCCATGACGATCTGCCGCGCCCGGTGGTTGTCGGTCTTGTCCGGCGCGAACTTTCTAAAATTCGCGCGAAAGCGGAGATCCCCGAATTTGAATCCATTGTCAATTTTATCCGGCGTCTGCTTCACGAGCTCCGCGCCAGCCGGCTCCAGCCGGTCATCAATGGAACCGGAATTGTCATTCACACCAACTTCGGGCGCGCCCCGCTCGCACCGCAAGCGGTAGGAGCGCTTAACGAAATCGGCTCAGTTTATGCCAATCTCGAATATGATCTCGCGACTGGCGAGCGCGGCGGACGCGGTGCTTATATCGAGAATGCGCTCGCGCTGCTTTGCGGAGCGGAATCGGCCACGGTCGTGAACAATTGCGCAGCTGCGCTGGTACTAATCGTCCATCATTTCACCCGAAGCAAAGGCAGGGCGCGAACGCGGGGTGCGCGGCTCCAGCCGGAAATTGTCATTTCGCGCGGTGAGATGGTCCAAATCGGCGGAGGATTTCGCGTTGGCGAAATAATCGAAGCGGCCGGTGCGAAATTGCGGGAGATCGGCGCAACAAATAAGACGAGCATCGATGATTATGCCAAGGCAATCGGGCCAGATATTGCTCTCATTCTCAAAGTTCACCGCAGCAATTTTTTCATGGACGGTTTTGTGGAATCGCCTTTTTCAGCAGCCATCGCTGCGCTCGCGCGAAGAAAACGCATTCCTTTTGTCGAAGATTTGGGAAGCGGCGCGATCTTTGCGACCGAACACTTGGAGCTGGCCGAACACGAACGCACACCTGCTGAAGCATTGAACGAAGGAGCTGATCTTGTTTGCTTCAGCGGCGATAAATTGCTTGGTGGCCCGCAAGCGGGAATCATTGCTGGAAAGCAGCGATTCGTCGCCGCGTTGAAATGTGAACCCCTATTTCGCGCGTTGCGCTGCGACAAACTGGTTTTCGCGGCCTTGCAGGCGACTGTCGATCTTCATCTCAATCAATCGACCGCCGGGATCCCTGCGATTGCCCTTTTGCAAGTCTCCAAGGATGAATTGCGCGCTCGAGCTGCAGCGATTGTCAGTCGGCTGGAGGGTTTGCCACTGCGAATCGCGATTGGGTGCAGTATAGTCAAAGTCGGCGGCGGAACCTTGCCAAAGTCGACGATACCGTCAGTTACAATCGACATTGCTCCCGAGAATTGTTCCTTGGTCGATTTCGCCACGCGGCTGCGCAATTGGAGTCCGCCAACCATCGGCTATATCGGAAATGAACGTTTCAAACTCGATCTGCGCACGATTTTCTCGCATCAGGACGACCTCGTAGTGCATGCCATTCGCTGTGTCTCTACAAGTGCGCAATAACCAACACGAAGATCACGAAGAACACGAAGATGGAATGTAATCGGGCTTCGTGCTCTTTGTATCCTTCGCGGTTTCAAAAAGTGGCATGACCGAAACACATTTCGTCATCGCGACGGCCGGTCACGTCGATCACGGCAAAAGCGCGCTTGTCAAAGCGCTCACGGGAGTTGATCCGGATCGGCTGCTCGAAGAAAAGGCGAGACAAATCACGATTGAGCTCAGCTTCGCGCATCTCCAACTTTCTGCGATCTCAACTCTCAGCTCTCAACTCTCAACTCTCTCCATAGGGGTTGTCGATGTGCCCGGCCACGAAGATTTCGTCCGAAATATGATTGCTGGGGTCGGTTCAATCGATCTCGCGCTCTTCGCTGTCGCAGCAGATGACGGCTGGATGCCGCAAACCGAAGAGCATCTGCAAATACTGAGTTATCTCGGAGTGAAACGAGCTATGATCGCGCTCACCAAGAGCGACGTGGGCAATATCGACGAAGTCGCTAAGCAAATTCGCGATCAGCTGCGTGAGAGCGTCTTCGCGCTATCTCCGATTATTCCAATGTCGGTTCGCAGCGGTGAGGGAATCGAAAATTTGAAGAACGCGCTCGCCTCGGAATTCTCAAGCATGCAACCACAACGCGATGTCGGAAAACCGCGCTTATTCATCGATCGCGCCTTTACACTGCGCGGAATCGGTACCGTCGTGACCGGCACACTAACTGGCGGACGACTCCGTCGCGGCCAGAGCGTCGTTGTTCAACCACAAAATTTTGAAGCGCGTATTCGCTCGATCCAAAGTCATGGCTCTGAGCTGGAATCTGCGCAGCCCGGAATGAGGACCGCGATCAACCTGCCGGATGTCGCTGTCGGCGATGGCCCTGGACAAATCAAACGCGGCGACGTGATCACCGTTGTCGATCTTGGCACGGCGAGTTCAACTCTCGTTGCTCTCCTCGAAAAATCTCCTCGGCTGGGCCCGAGAGATCCGGCCGCACGCCCACTCAGGTACGGTGCTTCGGTCTATTTGCACCACGGCACGTCGCGATTCCCGGCGAAAATCGGTCTGCTTGATAGTGATGCGCTCGAACCTGGCAAACAAACGCTCGCAAACCTAAAGCTGGAATCGCCGATCTTTGCGTTTCTTGGTGATCGATTTGTCCTTCGCGATGCATCGGAGCAACACACCATCGCGGGCGGAATTGTTCTTGATCCAGATGGCAACCGGGAAAAGTTTCCCCATGAGGAGCGGCGTAAATTGCTGACGGCTCGAGCAACAGCACCGGACAATGTCGATCTTTGCGTTCACTCCGAAATTGCGCTGCGCGGTTTTGCGCCAAAACAAACTGTTTTTCGCAAATCGCACTTCAGTAGCGGGGAGATCGCGGAGGCTTTGCTGCGCCTGCAACGCCATAAGGAAATTGTGATTCACGACGGAATCGCGGCGAATACGAAGACCTGGCAGGCGTTGCGCGATCGTGCCAGCGGTTTGATCGATGACGCGCATAGGAGAAATTCCGAACGCGTAGGTCTTGATTTGAATGAGCTGCGCACCGCACTGCGCGATCAACCGGGAGATGTCTTCGAAGCGCTAATTGCGGACCTTTGCTCGGACAATTTTGTCCGCAAAGGATCAGCCATCGCACGGACTTCGCATCGGCCGACGTTGCCAGATGAACTCCAGCTGGCCGCGAAAGGAATTCGCGAAGCGCTCTCGGAGAAACCATTCGATCCACCGCCGCGTAAGGAGATTGCGGTGGATAGAAGTACGCAGCAAGTCCTTCGGTTCTTAATCGAGAGCAGGTCCGTGATTGAAGTCGGCCCGGATGTGGTTCTGCTCCAGAAGAACTTCGAAAGGATGAAAGCCGCGGTGATTGATTTCATTTCCAGGAATGGTCCCGCGACGGTCAGCGCACTCCGTCAGGTGTTACAAAGCTCGCGGCGCGTTGTTGTCCCTTTGCTTGAGCAACTCGATCGCGAGGGTTTCACACGGCGAATGGGTGATCGTCGAGCATTGAGCGATCAAATTGAAGCGCGCTAGATTGGTCGATGTCGAGATTTGTTCGGCGCTTCTGTTAGATTTTGCGTTGATGAAGCCTTCGCGACCAGTTCTGCTCATTGTTCCGTCGCTACGGGAAGCGTGGGACGATGCGATCGCTCCCTGGTTCGAACGAGTTTTGCCCGAGACGTGGAAACGCACGTTACCTGCACTGGTCGTTGTCCCCACGCGAGGACAGGTCAACGATCTGAAGGCGCGCTTGGTTGCAATAGGCTCTTCCCATCTCGGTTTGCATTTTCTGACGCCGGCGAGTTTAGGAGCATTGCTCGCACGGGAAGACGAGACGCCGCGTTCTCGCCCGGAACATCTCCACCTGCTGCTCGCAATCGCCGCAAGCGAAATGGAAAATCGGCCTAACGAATTCGAAGCCCTCGCCGCCAAAGCAGTTTCTCGTGCGCCGGCGCGGCTGCTGCGTGCACTGGATCGCCTCGAAACTGCCGGGTGGAAGTTCGAAGAACTCGCGCTGCCATCGTTTGCACCAGTCGTTCAGCGGTTCAACGAGCTGCGGAAAAAATGCGGTTTTGCTCTGCCGGGCGAAGCTGATCGAGAACATTTCAAGGAAGCGGAGCGGAGCGACCGAAGATTTTCCCATTTGCTCATCACTGGATTCGACGGAGCGCATTGGCCTCAGTGGTTTCTCCTGCGCACCGCAGCTGAGCTGGCGGAAAACGCAACGGTCGTGGTCGAAGAACCGCGCGCCGATCTTTCAGACATCGATCTTTGCTGGATCGGTTCGTGGGAAGAGGCCTGTGGCGAAGCGCAACGCCCCCCGAAATCCGCCCACACGTTCGGCGATTCGTTTTTTAGCGAACCTGAAATGCGCGGCGGCGCTGAGACGCCAAAGCATTTCGATTTTCTCATCGGCACGAACGTCTCGGAACAAGCCGAAGCAATAGCGCGACGGTGCGTTCGGTATTTGGCGGATGAAGAATGCACGCGGCTCGGCGTGATTTTTCACGGCAGCGGTGCGTTGCCGCGTCTGGTCGCGAGCTCGCTAGAGCGGCTTGAAATCCCGCATAATGACGGGCTCGGCCACATTGTTCCCGGCATTTTTGAATCGGCGGAATGGCAGGCGTGGATCGAATTGCAACGCGCGCCACGACTCAATTCCTTTCTGCGTTTTTTAAACGCGTTGCCCGACCCGGCGGTCGTATCGCCAAGAATCAGTCGGCAAGTTTTCGAAAAAATTCTGCACGAAAGTTACAAGGAAGTGTTGCTGGACGATCTGGAACTGCTGCGCGAATTCTGTGCCACGCGCGTGGACGACAAATCTCAGTCGGCCGCCGAGGCTCTGCGCGCGCTGCCATTTCTCCCGCCGCGCGCCACCCTCGCGCAGTTTCTCGAACAGACTTACGCCGCGCTTGCCCATCTCGGCTGGAAGCAACACGCGCTCGAGCTTGCCAACGTCGCGCATGATTGGTCGCAGCGTCTCGATGCGAAATTTTCACGCGCGCTTTTTTTGCGCTGGCTGGAAGAAACGACTGCGACCTCAGGCGCCGCACGCTCAGCCGAAGGCGACCATCCGTATGCGCGCGTGCAATTGCTCACGGTGGCGCGCGCGCAGAATCAGGAATGGTCGCACTTGATTCTTGCCGGTTGGAACGAAGGGGGGTGGCCGCCGCCGTCCGGCGCAGAGTTCGCACGCGCCGAAGAGATTCGAGCCTTCAATCGCAGCGTGCAACAGCTCAACAAGCGCGCCGCGCGCCAGGGAAGCCAGGGCGAGGGCCACATCAGTGTGCGCGAAAACCATTCCCTCTATCTCGGGCCGGGCGAACAACGCGCGATCGCGTTGCGGCAATTCGATGCCCTCCTCGAATCGGCCAGCGAAGGCGTGACGCTCGCGGCCAGTCTCGTGCAGGAAGATGCGCCGGAACGCTTCTGGAATCCGAGCGAATGTTTTACCGAGCTGTATCTCAAAACGCGGCGTGAGCCGCTCACGCAAACGACGCTGAAAAATCTGCAACGCGCCACTTCGCTGTTGCCGAAGCCTGCGGCGGTAGCGACGGATGTGCAGCAAACACTGATCGCGTTCAACACGCGCCGCGACGCCTCTAAACCCGCCGGCGAATACGATTTCGCGTTGCGTTCCAACGACTCGTATCGACCGGTGCCAACACTGAGTGTGAGCGATCTCGAACGAATGGTTTCTTCGCCAGCGATTATTTGGATGAAGCGCTATCTCGGCGTGGAAGCGCCAGATGACACCGCGAATCCGTGGCCAGCGACGACAGGTAAATGGGTGCATAACTGGTTGGCGAATATTATCGAAGCCAGGGACGGAACGATTTTCTCGGCGTTTCCGTCATTAACAAAGATCGACAAGCGCATCCGGGGTGCCGCGGACGAACGCTGTGCGGCACTTCGGCGTCTTTGCGACTTGTTGAGCAAAGTCGTTCCTGATTGGTGGAACTCGGGCTGGTTGAACGCGCGCTATCTCGCGCGGCACCTTGGCGCCAAGATCGGAGGTGCGAAAGGATGGGAATGGATGGCGACGGAGTTGGCCGTCGGTCGCGAAGGTGCGGTAAAAATTGCTGATGGCGTGGAGCTTGAGCTGCATGGCCAGGTCGATTTAGTGCTCGCGCAGGATGAAGCGGGCAGTTTTGCCGGGCAAAAGATCTGGATTGTCGATTACAAAACCGGTTCGACAAGGGAACTGAAGACCTCCGATCTGCACGACAATCTGGTCAAAGGAACAATGTTGCAGCTCGGTCTTTACGCGCTGGCCATGCTCGAGCTCGGCGCCGCCGAAGTGGGCGCGAGCATTATTTCGCTCGCGGTTAAAAACGTCGCGCCGCAATTGTCCGTTGTCGATCTTGCACCGCACACGAACGTCTTCGCCGATCTCGCAGAAATGCAACGCACGGGTGTTTTCGGAATGAAAGGAGAAGTTCGTCCGGCGTTTGGTTACACCGCGCCCTATCCGCTCGCGACGTTGCAGATCGACAACGACATTTTAGAAGATAAATGGGCGCTGACGCATCCCGCGCTCGTCCTTGAGAAAGAGGAGTGGGAAACAAGGTGACGCTGCGCGACGAATCCGCTCGCGCTCGTTTTGCCAGCGAGCTGGACCGCAATTTTTCTGTAGTCGCGTCGGCCGGTTCGGGCAAAACCACCGCGATAACGCAGCGCGTTTTATCGATCGCGCGTTCGCCGAACGCCGCGGAAACTCTGCCGTGTCTGGTGGTCGTCACCTTCACCAACCGTGCGGCGGACGAAATGCAACAGCGCACGCGGCAAGCGCTGCTCGAGGAAAATTTGCGACCGGAAGTGCAGACTGCATTCAATCGCGTCTTCTTCGGCACGATTCATTCGTTCTGCATGAAACTCCTGACCGACTTTGGCCATTATCTTGGCTTGCCTGCGCCGCTCGAGTTGGTAACCGAAGACGACGACCTCTGGCAGGAGTTTGCGCAAAACCAAACTCGAATTGGCCGGTCGTTAGACGACGAGGACCGCGCTATGCTTCTGCGTCTCGTGCAGGCGCGCGACCTCATGGAGCTGGCGCGACGCGCGGCTTCGTCTATTTTACGAGTGCCAGGGCTGTCGCCTTGTCCGCCGCTCGATTTCGCTGAGGTCTATCAACAGGTCGATCAAGCGGGCCGCGACAACATCGGCAGATCGCAGGCGGAATTGCGCGAGTGGGACAGACGCTTCGCCGGCAATTGGGAATACCTGCGCTGGCCGGTTTGTTTCACGGCGGCAAACGCTAGGTTCACTCAGCTCTGGCAGGATAAATTTGCGCCGCTGCGAAAATGGATCTGCGACGCCGCCACGTGCGTCGCGGCGGAAGTGCAACGCGATTATCTCGATTTTCGACTCGACCACGGACTGGTCACCTACGGAGATCAAATCGCGCTCGCGGAAGAGTTGCTGCAACATCCGGTCGCCGCGCAGAGGATTCGCGAAGAAAACTTTCGTGTCATTCTCGACGAGGCGCAGGACACTGAGCCGTTGCAATTTTCCGTGCTGCTGGAAGCGACGCGCCCCCCGGAAGCGAAGGGTCTTTGGTTGCAAGTTCGACATCTAGGTCCGCGGCCCGGGCACTTCTGCATGGTCGGCGATTTCCAGCAATCGATTTACTGCGAGCGCGCGGACCTGAATTATTACCGAGCTGTTCATGAAGCGCTCATTGCCGACAAGCACGGCGAGAGTCTGGAATTTGCCGTCACCTTTCGGCTCGACCAGAAACAGCTCGATTTCGTTAACGAAACTTTTCGTGAGATTTTGAATAACAAGGACGGACAGGTGCGCTTCGTCGAATTGCAACCGCGCCCGAAAATTCTTCCCGGGAAAGTCATTCGCCTGCCGCTTGTCGCGAAAGAACTGTTGCCGGCAGGAAAAAAGCTCAAGGACTACCAAAAGGCTCGCATCGAAGCGGAATATCTGGCGCGCTGGATCAAAAAGGCGGAGCTGAAAAAACTTTCGGCTGATTCGTGGCGCGAGGTGGCGATTCTTTGTCCGCGCAAAGCCTGGCTGCAAACGATGGCCGCAGCGTTACGCCGCGTCGGTTTGCCGGTCGCGATCCAATCTGAAAGCGATGTCAAAGGCGACAGCCCGGCTTATGCGTGGCTGACCGCGCTCCTCACGATCATGACCGACCCGCTCAATGCTTACGAAATTGTCGGCGTGCTCCGCGAGATCTTGGGCGCGTCCGATCACGATCTTGCCGTCTTTTCCGAAGGGCAGAAAGCGAGATTTCGCATCGACGAGATTTTGTCGGCGAGCGGAAGAATTTCCTCGCTCTTGCGTACGCTCGCAGAAATTCGCCAACGCGCAGAGAGCCTGGCGTTATTCGACGCCGTCACTTTGATCATCGAGCAAACGCAATTGCGCGAGCGTTTGCTCCTATTACCGGCGACGGAGTTCGGCGATCTCGCGCGTGAACTTGATGCATTGCTCGCACAAGCGGCGGAAGCGGAAGCGAACGGAATGATCCTGGCAGAGTTCGCCGAACACTTACGCAACGATTTCGCTGCGCCGCGTGCCGTCCATTTTTCTGCCGACGACAACGCAATCCAACTCATTACTTCGCACAAGGCGAAAGGCTCGGAATGGCAGGCGGTGATCGTTCCGTTCCTCGCGCGCGAGCTGCGGCCGCCTTCCCGGCCTTATCCACATTTTGTGAAATCGCCCATGAACGGCGAACTGATTATCGCGTTCGGCAAAGAAGACAAATCGAGGGATTTGAAAGACGCGATCGAGCGTGCCCAACAGCAGGAACTTGAACGCCTTCTCTATGTCGCAACAACCCGGGCGCGCCACGCGCTCGTAGTTGTGCTCGATCAGGAAATCTTCTCCAATAGCGAGGGCAAACTGCCCCGAACAGCACAACTTCGACGCCTGATTCGCGACAAGGATTCTTATTCCGGCGAATTCGATCAACACAGCAGCACGATCGATGAAGTCCTCGAACCTTCCCAGACCGTGGAGCACGCGTCGCAGAAAAGCGGCGCCGAAATCGAGCCGTTAACTTCTCGCGAACTCAAGCGCGTCGCGAAACGCGCTTCAGAATTCGTGCGCAAGATCACACCGAGCGCGCTCGACTCGGAAGTTCCGGCAGAAGTGCGGACGCGCTCGCGGCTCGATAATCTGGCCACGCTGTATGGCCGCTGGTGGCACGAATTTTTCGAGCGCCTGGATTGGAAAAGCGGAATCGATTCCGCGCAAAAGTTATTCGAAAAAGAATTGCCGATTTCTCCCGACGCAAAAGCCGCGGTGAAAGACTGGAACTCCACGCGCCGGAATTTGTTCAACGATGCCAGCATCGCTCGTTTTCTTGCGAGCGATGAAACGTTATTTCATGCCGAGTTTCCATTTTCGTGGCGCAGGAACGACCGCAGCGTGCTTGAAGGCTTGATCGATTCGATCATGATTAACCGCAAAGCCGGCCGGTGTCTTCTGCTTGATTGGAAAACAAACGATGTTTCCTCAAGCGATGCCGAAATATTTCGCGCACGTTACCGCCCGCAGTTGGCGGCCTATTGGAAAGCAGTCGGCGAAATTACGCGGCTCGAAGTCGAAGCAGGTTTATTCTCGATCGCGCTTGGCCGTTTGCTGCTCTACTCGACAGATGAACTACAGAAGGAATGGCACCGGCTGGAACAATTCCCGCCCGCGCAGCTAGCTGAAGAAATGCGGCCAGATGCGCCCAACGATTTTTGATGGAAGACGAAGCAAAAATAAGCGCAGCCCGTTTCGCCACGATCCAGCTGATCAGCGATCACGTTCGCCGCGGATGAATTGCTCGACGCAGCGATAGGCTTCGTCGTCGGTCATTTGCACGGGTGGATGCTTGGAAAAATAAGCGGAGGGCGAATGCAATACGCCTCCGATCCCACGATCGAGCGCAAGTTTGCAGCAGCGGATCGCATCGATGGCCACGCCGGCCGAGTTCGGTGAATCTTCGACCGAGAGCTTTACGTCGATTTCCATCGGTACGTCACCAAAGAGCCGGCCTTCCACGCGAATAAATGCAATTTTGTTATCGAGCTGCCACGGGACATAGTCGCTCGGTCCAATGTGGATATTTTCATCCGCCAGGCGATCGCCGACAACCGATTGCACGGCCTCGGTCTTCGATGTCTTCTTCGATGCCAACCGGGTGCGATTCAACATATTTAGAAAATCGGTGTTGCCGCCGGTGTTTAACTGGTAGGTGCGCATCACCTTCGCGCCACGCTTTCGGAAAAGATCGACAAGCATTCGATGCAAGATAGTGGCCCCCATTTGCGCCTTAATATCGTCGCCGATGAGGGGCAAATTCTTATCGGCAAAACGCCTGGCCCAGACCGGGTCGCTCGCGATGAAAACCGGGATATTATTGACAAAACCCAGCCCGGCCTCCAGCGCGCAACCGGCGTAAAAGCGGGTCGCCTCTTCGGAGCCGACCGGGAGATAATTGATCATCAGTTCAGCGGAGGAGTTCTTCAATTCGGAGATGATCTGTTCGCGGGTGGATTCTTTTTCCAGCGGCAGGAACGTGCGCAGCGGATCCTGATCGCACATATGAGGAGGATAGCCGTCAAAGACGCATCCCATCTTTACGATCGCGCCAGTGAGCTTGATCTTTTCGGAAAAGACTTTTGTGCAATTGGGCGGCGAAAAAATGGCCTTACTGACGTCAAGACCGACTTTACGCCTGTCAATGTCAAAAGCGGCAACGACTTCGATATCGCCAGGCCGGTACGATCCGATCTGCCGATGCATCAACCCGATGCCAGTGCCGTCGGCGGAGGAGCCGTCATAAAAATTGATTCCCTGGACAAGAGAGCTGGCGCAGTTTCCAACGCCTACGATGGCGATTCTTATTTTTCTCATTTCTAAATTACTAAGGCTGAAAAGCTATCTGCTTTGCATGAATCGGGGCAAAATACAAATTGGGCCGCTTCGAGCTTCGATTAAGATGCGTGATGGCCGCCCGTAGCGGTTCCGACTGTTGCAAGCGCCGAATTTGTCTGATGTCGCGCCCGCTTGCAAGAACTGATATAAGAATAAAAGCCACGGGCCGCTTTATTGAAAGAGGCCTTGGCAAGGAGATATACGAAATGCGTTTGGAATTTGGCGCCGTTGTTATCTTGATCACTGTTGCCTTTCCGGCTCCGGCGCATGGGATGTCCACTTACACTATCGAAGAAGCAGTCGCCCTTGCCCAGGCGCAGAACCCGGAGATCGCGATCGCGCAGAAGAAAGTGCAGGCAGCAAGCGGCGGCTTCGTTGAAGCGCGTTCTGGATTTCTTCCTTCCGTCGCGTCGACTGGATTTTACGACAAACGGCAGCAGCAGACCGAAACGCGACTTC
>Ga0209156_10000227_pt1 | contig 46378 bp, 44 predicted proteins | sample GraSoiAngelo_124_FD_185881 | JGI IMG/M metagenome (GOLD analysis project Ga0209156, IMG submission 185881) | Grasslands soil microbial communities from the Angelo Coastal Reserve, California, USA - 14_0927_05_20cm (SPAdes) (version 2) | ecosystem: Environmental > Terrestrial > Soil > Grasslands... | reverse complement strand
AGCTCGGTGGACCTGGGAATGCTGCCGACGGGTTCCGTGGGAATGGGCATCGAGCAAGGCTATCCGGCGTGAAGGCGATGTCAATGGCGCTAGCCCCAGTCTTTGGATTCCGGTGCGACGCGGCGCATCGACTCGAGAAACGCGAACGGGGACCTGCCGGGCGCGCTGTTCGTTCCGCGTTCCGCGTTCCGCGTTCCGACTTTGAGACCCGCAGCCTCTTCCGCGATGACGTTCACCGTCCCGTCGTCCTTGGCGAGCTTGCCACGCACCCACAAGAGCGGCTCGCCGCGGATGGCCGGGCGATAGCGCTCGTACACGTCGGGCCGCACGATCACGTTCACCATTCCGGCCTCGTCCTCGAGCAGCACGAAGACGAACCCCTTGGCCGTTTCAGGCCGCTGGCGTGCTACCACCAGCCCGGCGACTTCGACCGTGGTCGCGTGCTCGCGGCCGGAGAGCGCGTCGCTCTGCACCACGCCCGGCGGCAACGCTCCCTTGAGCAGCGACAGGGGATGGCCGCCGGGCGCGAACCCGAGGACCGCGTACTCGGCGAGCAGCCGCTCCTCCGCCGCGAGGCCGCCGAAGCGGAGCCCCTCGTGGGGATGGTTGAGCGCCAGCTCGAGCTGCCGGCGCGCGCGGGCGTCCGAGTCGCGGGCCGCCTCGGGCGGCAGCCACAGTCCCACCTGCCACAGCAGCTCGCGCCGGGTGAGCCCGAAGCCGTCGCACCCGCCCACCCACACGAGATGCTCGATCGCGGTGCGCTTGAGCCGGGGCGGCGCCCGGCGCGTCAGGTCGCCGATGCTCGTGAACGGCCCGCGCCGCTCCCGCTCGAGCACGAGCTCGGTCGCCGTCTCCTCGCTCCAATCCCGCACAAACCCGAGCCCCACCCGCACAGCACCCGCATCCCGCATCTCGCATCCCGCATCCCGCTCGATCGTGCACCACACATCACTCGCATTCACATCCGGCAGCAGAATCCCGACGTCATTGCGGTTCGCGTCCCGTCCCAGCGCGTCGAGCGAATAAAACCCCATCGGCTGGTTGTTGAAGAGCGCGCAGTAGTACTCGGCCGGGTGATAGTGCCGGAGCCACGCCGACTGGTAGGCGAGCAGCCCGAACGCGGCGGCGTGCGATTTGGGGAACCCGAATTCCGAGAACGCGATCACCTGCGTGAATACCCGCTCGGCGGTCGTCTCGGGAACGCCGCGCGCCGCGGCACCGTCCCGGAACTCCTCCCAGAACTCGGCCATCATTTCTCGGCTGCGGCGCCGGCTCATGGCGCGCCGTAACGCCTCCGCCTGGCCCGCCGTGAATCCCGCGAGCGCCTGGCACACCTGCAGCACCTGGTCCTGATAGAGGATCACGCCGAGCGTTTCCGCGAGCGCCTCCTCGAGCAGCGGATGGTCGAGGGGCGGCTTGTAGGTCCGGCCCGCCGCGCGGGCGCGGCGCTGGTCTTCGCGGCGCCGCACGTACGGATTCACCGCGCCGCCCACGATCGGGCCCGGGCGGACGATCGCGACCTCGACCGCCAGGTCCTCGAGGTTGCGGGGTCGGGTGCGCCGCAGCATCTGGATCTGCGCCCGGCTCTCGATCTGGAACAGCCCCACCGTGTCGCCCCGGCAGATACGGTCGTAGACCGCGGCGTCGGTGAAGTCGATGCGCGAGAGATCGGGCGGCGTGCCCGCTCGTCCGGCGACCAGCTCGACGCACTCCTCCACCAGCGACAGCATGCCGAGCGCCAGGAAGTCGATCTTGATGAAGCGCGCGTCGTCGCAGGAATCCTTGTCCCACTGGCACACCACCCGGTCTTCCATCGCGGCGCGCTCGAGCGGCACGATCTCGACCAGGGGCCGGCTGGAGATGACCATCCCGCCCACGTGCTGGGAGATGTGCCGCGGCAGCCCCGCGATCTCTTCCGCCAGCTCGCACAGCTCCTTCCAGAGCGGAGCGGTGCTGCGTCCCGCAAAGCCGGGAAGCTGCTCCAGCTCGTCCGCCAGTCCCCCCGACCGCCGGTCCGCCAGCTTCGCCACCTGCTCGATCTCGCCCGGCGGCAGGTCCAGCGCCTTGCCGATTTCGCGCACCGTCGAGCGCAGGCGGTAGGTAGGGAATGAGCACACCAGCCCGACGTGCTCGTCGCCGTAACGCTTGTAGACCCGCCGGATCAGCTCCTCCCGGATCTCGCGCGGAAAATCGAGATCGATGTCCGGCACCGAGGCGAGGGTGTCGTTCAAGAACCGCCCCAGAAACAGCCCGTTCGCGATCGGATCGATGTGCGACAGGCCGAGCAGATAGCACACGATCGACGACACCGACGAGCCGCGCCCGCGACCGGGCAGCAGGTTGGCGTGCGCCCGCCGGCTGCCGCGCCGAACGTCCGCCGCCACTTCCCGGGCCAGGTCGAACAGGTCGTGATAGACGAGGAAGAACCCGCTGAGTCGATGGTGTTCGATGAGTGTCAGCTCTTGCTCGAGGCGCCGCACGGCGTCGTTGCGGTGCGGTGAGCCGGAGGGATAAAGCTGTTCCAGCTTCGCCCGGCACAGCTCGGCGAGGGCGCGCGGGGCGGGCGTGAGGTCCGCCCCCCGAAAATCGGGGAAGGTGTATCCCAGGTCGCGCGTCAGGTCAAAGGCCCTGCAGCGCTCCGCGATCACGGCTGTATTGGCGACAGCATCGGGACAGTCACGGAACAGCTCCTCGACCTCGTGCGGCGGCCGCAGGAAGAACTCGCTGTTCGCATGGCGCACGTTGTGGCAGCCGTCGAGCGTGGTGCGGTGCCGGATCGCCACGAGCACATCGTGCAGCCGGTGCCGCTCGCGCTTGTGATAGTGCACGTTGCCGGACGCCACGACGCCGAGTTGCAAGGAGTCTGCGAGGTCCTTCAGAGCCAGCGTGAGCGCACGATCGCCGCGGACGTAATTGCGTTGCAGCTCGATGAAAAAGTTCTCCTTCCCGAACACCGCCCGACACCGCTCGGCGCAGCGGCGGGCCGCGGCCGGGCCGTCGCGCCGCAGCACGGCGGGCAGCAGTCCCTTGCGGCATCCCGACAGCACGAGCAGCCCCGCGTGCCGCGCTTCGAGCGAGGCGAAGTCGAGCCGCGGGTCGCGCCGGTCGTCCCGGCCGAGATGCGCTTCCGTAATCAACCGGCACAGGTTCGCGTACCCTTCGGGCGTCTCCGCGAGAACCGTCACGTGAGAATCGTCGAGCAGCGTCAGCTCCGCGCCGGTGATGGCCTGCAGGCCGAGCTTCTGGGCTGCGTGCGCGAACGCCATCGAGCCGTACAGCCCGTCGTGGTCGGTGAGGGCGAGCGCGGGGTAGCCGAGCTGCGACGCGGTGAGCGCCAGCTGCTCGGGGAGGGAAGCGCCGTCGAGGAACGAAAACGCCGAATGGCAGTGAAGTTCCGTGTACATAAAATTGCGGATTGCGGATTTCGGATTGCGGATTGGATGTACGGGCATCGATCCCAACCCACATCCGAAATCGCTAGGGCTTCTGCACGTACCACTCTCCGGTGATTACGTCCTCGAACAACACCACCCGCCTGCCGCTCTCGATGATCACCTCCACGTACCGACGATGGATCGGCACTCTCCACCATTCATCATCGATCCGCCAGATCTCCCCTATGTCTTCGACAGCGCGAATCTTGTATCCCGCATCTCGCATCCCGACGGGCAGCCCCTTCTCATCGAGCTCAACCTCCACCCGCTGCGGCTCGTTGATTCCTATTAGTCGATCGGTTTTCACATTCCGCAATCCGCAATCCGAAATCCGCAATGTTTTTCAAGGTTCATAGTCGATCAACGCATACCGCCGCTCCGGGAGCCGCGACCAGGGCTGCACCTCGATCACGTGGTAGAGCAGCGACCGCTTGAGCCGGAGCTTGATCTCCTGGGCGGCGGTGCGGAGCGCGCGGCGCCGCCCGGCGCGCGCCGCGGCCTGCGCGTCGCGGGCGAACAGCTGCAGCTCGGTGGTGCCGGCGGCGAACGCGGTGAACTCGACCACCAGCCGCTCCACCGCGCCGGCGGGCGGCGACCGCTCGAGCTGCGTCTTGAGCGGTGCCGCGATGCGCTCCCGATCCGCGGACGGCTCCTTGAGCGTCGCCTCCGCCAGCCAGGACGCAGCGTGCTCGAGCTCGGCCCGCACGCGCACCACCTGCACTCGCCACCCGCTGCGGCGCGGATCCCCGAGCGCGCGGTCGATGAGCTTGTCGATCGCGTGGACGAGCAGCTCTCGCTCGCCGACCGGGGAAAAGAACGTGAGCGCGGCGACGATCGGCTCCGGTGCGACACGCCCCACCACCGGCTCGGCAATCCGCCCCGCCGCGAGCCGCCACAGCCGCCGGCCGGCGCGGCCGAACTGCGATACGACCGCTTCCTCCGGCAGCGCGGCGAGCGCGCCCAGCGTCCTGACGCCGAGCTGTCGCAGGCGCCGATACGTGTCGGGGTCGAGCGGCAGCACGGCGAGCGGCTGGGCGGCGAGAAACGTCCCCTCATCCCCGGGCTGCACGATCACGGCCTCCCCCGGCCGCGCGCGCGTGGCCGCGACCCAGGTGACAAACTTCCCCTGCCCCCACCCCACCCGGATTGCGGATTGCGGATTGCGGATTGCGGATTCGACGCCGGTATTTCCAATCCGCAATCCGCAATCCACAATTCGCAATTGGATTGCTTCAACGATCTTCTCGGGCGCACCGTACAACCCTTCCAAGCCGTCTGTTCCTACGTATGCCCGCCCCAGCTCCGCCGGCTCGATCACCGGACTCACCTGGCCCAGCGCCGCGAGCAGGCGGGAGAACTGCGCGTCGTAATGCACGGGGTCGGGCTCGCACAGCTTGAGTGCGGGACAGAGCCCGATCGCCTGGCTCACCGTCATTCCCGGCTTCACGCCGGCGTGCCGGGCGAGCGGCGACACCTGCCACACGCGGCGGGTATCGTCGGATCCCACCAGCGCCACCGGAAGCGCGGCGAGCTCGGGCCGCCGGGCGGTCTCACAGCGCAGCGCGAACAACGGGATCCAGCAGCACGCGGCGCTATCGCTTGTGAGAAGGGGAGTCCGGGTCATTTTTTGAGTCGACAAATGGGACCCGAATATATCCCGAAGATCGAGATGGCCGCAAGGTGGCAATCTGACTACTAACTTATTGGCAGGTTTTAACTTATAACGTATCTATTGGTCTTCATTCTCCGGTACCAGATCGCCTCGTCATTCTGGACCGTGAATTCTCCGAGTTTCGATCCCTTGGGAAAGCGACCGAGACGGAGTCGCTACTGCGTGAGCACACGAATGTGCTGTGCTTCGGGCTGCGGCGCGCGGAGGAGCCTGTGCGCCGGCGGAGGCCGCGGAGGCGAGTACTGCGAGGGTGAGGAGGGTGCGGGCCATTTGGTATATTTTAAGTTCTCATGGCCGGTTGCAATAACCTGGGTTTGTTCGACGACATCGCCGCGCTCCCGCCGCCGCCCCCCGACCTAGTCACGCTCGGCAGTCGCATCCCGGCGAGCATCAAGCTCGGCACTTCCACCTGGACCTACGACGGCTGGACCGGGGACGTCTACCATCGCGCCTACCGCGGCGCCCAGCCGGCCCGGCGGCTCGAGGAGTACGCGCGCTATCCGCTGTTCCGCACCGTGGGGATCGACAGCGCGTTCTACGAGCCTCCCTCCGAGGAAGTGCTCGCGGCCTACGCGCGGGCGCTCCCCGCCGGCTTTCCGTGCGTGAGCAAGGTGTGGGACCGCATCACCGCCCGACGCTTCAATCAGGACCCACGCTGGGGCAACCTCGCGGGTCAGCGGAACCCCGATTTCCTGAACGCGGCGCTCTTTAAGGAGTCAGTGCTCGAGCCCTACGCGCGCGCGTTCCGCGACCATGCGGGCGCGTTCGTGTTCGAGTTTCAGGCCATGCGGGGAAAGGACCTGCCCGAGCCCGCGCACTGGGCGGAAGAGCTCGACGCCTTCTTGCGGCAGCTGCCCCGGGACTTCCGCTACGCCGTCGAGCTGCGGAACGCCGAGCTCTTGACCGATGCCCACGGCGCCGTGTTGGCGTGCCATGGCGTTGCCCACGTGTTCAATTCCTGGAACGAGATGCCGGGGATCGGCGAGCAGCTCGAGCTGCCGTGGACGTTTCCGGCCGGGTTCACCGTGGCGCGCGGGCTGCTCCGCCCCGGACGGGCGTACGGCGACGCGGTGAAGCTGTTCGAGCCCTACGAGCGGATCCGCGATCCCCAACCCGAAGTCCGCCACGACCTGCTGCGTCTGGTCGCGGAAGCCCTGCGGCGGCGCATCGAGGCGCTGATTCTTGTCAACAACCGGCTGGAGGGGAACGCGCCGGGGACGATCCGGGCGCTCGCCGCCGCCCTGAGCGGAGATGGGGAGTGACCGGCGGGCCGCGCCCAGTGCTTGCGACCTGGGCGAATGCCTGCTACGGTATCAGTGTGTAAATCCCGCGGAACCGCACAAACTGCACGCGCAGGGAGGGGCGCTTGAGGCCCGGCCGCCGGGGCGTCCCCACGCTTCCCGTCCCCCTGCTGCGTGACGCCGTGGCGCGCGAGACGGCCCGGCTGTCGCTGCGGCGCGCGGCGCGCGAGATATCCATCAGTCCCAACGGACTGCGCAACTTCCTGAGCGGCTCCGCGCCCCGCAGCGCCACCCGCGCCAAACTCGAGCGCTGGTTGGCCGAGCAGGGCCGCACGTCGCGGCCCCCCAACGTCGGTCAGCTCGTGCGCCTGCTGAATGAGCTGTCGGGCGACCTCGCCCCCCACCAGACGACCCAGCTGGGGCGTGAAATCGCCCGGCTGCTGGCCGAGGCGTACGAGGCGCGGCGGCTCTCGCCGCCCCGTTGGGTGCAGGACCTGCTGCGCCAATACCGATCCTCCCGAAGCAAATCCGCGGGCGAAGTCGCCTGACGCCACGTCTTCCGGGGGTCTTGCCCCGAGGGGCAAGGGGGTATATCTACAAGTGTTCAGTTTGTGCAGTTGTTCGGAACCCCGGAGTGACCGCGTATGCCAGGTGCCGGTTGAGTCAGGCCGGTGCGCGCCATCCCAGCAGCAGCCCCCGGCCCCCGGCGACTCGCCCGAGTTTGCCCGCGTTGCCAGTGCCCCTGCTCAGGGATGCGATCGCACGCGAAACCGCGCGCCATTCGGTGCGACGCATAGCGCGCGAGATCGCCATCAGCCCGAACGGGCTGCGCGACTTCCTGCGGGGCGCCACGCCGCGCAGTCCCACGCGCGCCAAGCTCGAGCACTGGCTCGCCGACCGCGGACCGGTCACGCGACCGCCCAACATCGGGCAGTTCGTACGCCTCCTGAACGAGCTCTCGCGGGATCTGTCGGCGAGGCAGATCATGCAAATGGGACGGCAGGTGGCTGAGCTGCTCGTCGAATCGTACGAAGCCCGCAGCCTCTCAGCGCCGCCCTGGGTGCAGAACCTGCGCCGGCATTACGAGGCACACGACAAGGCGGCCGGCGATGTCGCCTGACCCACGCGCGTTTCATTTGCCACGCGCGGCGGGTCGTGCTATATCATATGTGCGGTTTGTGCAGTTCGTCTTCTGACTTGGTGTGACGATGGCAGCGAGCCGGCCCAAGCAGGCGCAGCGCAAGCGGCCACAATCTCGTAAGGCCTCCGAGATCGTCGCGCTGGTCGAGCAGCTCAGCTCCGGCCTCGGCAGCCACGACGGGGCTGTCTTGGGCCGGGGCCTCGCCCGATTGCTGGCGGACGCCTACCAGGCGCGCGGGCGCTCGACTCCTCCCTGGGTCGAGCAGCTCACGGCCTATTACGGGATCAACCGCACGTCGTAAGCGGCGAGCGTCACAGGCCGAGCGTTCCCTGCGCCGGCGGTAACCGCCTCGTATAGCGGTCTCGCATCCCCTCGTTCTCCGGAAATCCGAAGCGACGTTGCAGCCGCCGGACGCGCCGGTCGAGCGCGGCCGCGTAGAGCCGCGGCGCGCCGCTGGCGCGCGCGTAGGCGCGCCGATACCGCTCGCTCAGGTGGGGAAAGTGCGCATCCAGCACCGGCAGGAACCGGTCGCGCACCGCCGCATAGAGCCGCAGCGGGCCGGCGTGAACGAAGCGAGCGCCGGCCTCCCGGGCCGCCTGGAAGAGCGCTTCCAGGTGGGGAACGTCGTCCGTGATCCCCGGGAGGACCGGCGCCACGATCAGTCCCGCAGTGATGCCCGCCGCGGTCAGCCGCCGGAGCGCCCGCAGCCGGGCCGCCGGCATCGGGGAGCGCGCCTCCAGCCGTCTGATGATCCCAACGTCCACGGTCGTGAGCGACACGTGCACCTCGAGGTCGCTCCGCTCGGCGATCCGCCGCAGCACGTCGATGTCGCGTGCGACGAGCGGGCTCTTGGTGATGATGCCGATGTTCAATCCCTCGCAGCGCGCCAGCCGCTCGAGAATCCGGCGCGTGACGCGGAAACGCCGCTCGCCGGGCTGATACGGATCGGTCGCGGTGCCGATGACGATCGCCGCGGTCGGGCTGACACCTGGACCGGCGGACCGAAAGTATCGCTGCAGGTCACGCTCGAGCGCGTCCAGCACACCGTCTTTTACGAAGATGCGTCGTTCGAACGCCTCCCAGCCGTGCGGGCCGCGGAAGTCGCGAAACTCCGCGACGGAGAGCCTGCCCGCGTCGTGCGCCCGCTCCACCACGTAACGGTGCGCGTAACGCGCGTAGCAGTACGTGCAGCCGAACTCGCAGCCGACGTAGGGATTGAGCGACCAGAAGTCCACTCCGGTCTGCTGCGGTGAATTCAACAGCGAGCGGGCTGCGAGGGACACGAACCGCGTGCCCCGCAGCCGCTCGTCCAGAACCGCAAGGGCGGACGGGCGGACCCGCGGACCGGCGGACGGCAACAACGGCAGCTGCGTCAGCCGCATCGCGCCCACCCGCATTGCACGCACACCAGGCATCCCGACTGCCGCACGATGCCGGCGCCGCAGTCGGGGCAGGGCGTACGCTCGGGTGGAGGAGCAGTTTCGGTATTTGTTCGGGTCATGAATCGGCAATATGATCGGCCGGTAAGCTTACGGCAAGAGGCGGGAGCCGTTAGTCTAAGCCAATGGAAAACAAGCGGATAGCATTCCAGGGGGAGCCGGGCGCCTACTCCGAGGAAGCGCTCTTCCTGCTCGAGCCCCGCGCCGAGTCGCAGCCGTATCGGGAGTTTCGAGACGTCACGCAGGCGGTGGTTGACGGCCGCGCCGATCTCGGACTCCTGCCGATCGAGAACTCGCTGGTCGGTTCGATCGCCACGAATTTCGATCTCATCGCCGAGTCCGGTCTCGCGATCGTGGGCGAGGTCGTCAGCTCGGTGCATCACTGCCTGCTCGGTCTGGCGGGCGCGTCGCGTGATTCGCTGCGGCGCGTGTTGTCGCATCCGGTGGCGCTCGCGCAGTGCGAGCGGTTCCTGCGCGGGCTGGCGGGCGTGGAGGTGGTGGCGTTCTACGACACGGCCGGTGCGGCGGCCGAGGTGGCCCGGCAGCGCGACTCCTCGCTCGCCGCGATCGCGGGTGAGCTGGCGGCCCGGCGCTACGGGCTGACGATCATGGCGGAGCGGATCGAAGACGAGCCGCACAACCAGACGCGCTTCCTGTTGGTGGCGGCGGAGTCGGCGTCGCCGCCCCCCGGCGTGCCGGCGAAGACGACGCTGCTGCTCAAGCTGCCGCACCGGCCGGGCACCCTGGCGCGGGCACTCGCGCCGCTCGCCGCCGCGGGGCTCAACCTGACCAAGCTCGAGAGCCGTCCCGACCGCACGACTCCGTGGGAGTATCTCTTCTATCTGGACATCGAGGCGCGGGCGGCGGACCCCGCCATGGCGGGCGCGATCCGCGATCTCGAGGCGCAGGGAGCCGTTGTGATCGTGCTGGGCGACTACCCCCGGTTCACGCCGCGCGCCTGACCATCGCCCGCCAGCCGAAGTACACCGGTACGCCGATCAGCACCAGTCCCAGGCCGAGGAAGCTGTAGGTGCGCGTGGCGTCCTGAGTCAGCAGGTCCACCGCGATCACGCCGGTGGCGGTCACGTACAGGGCGGGGAGCCAGGGATATCCGGGGGTGCGGACCGGTCGCTCCGCCGCCGGCCGTTTGACGCGCAGCGCGAACAATCCCACGGCGGTCAGCATGTAGAACACCAGTGCCGCAAAGATGACGAAGTTCAGGAGCTGGGTGTACGTGCCGGACAGGCAGAGCACGCCGGTCCACACCGCCTGGACGACCAGCGCCACGGCGGGGGTTTTGTAGCGCGGGTGCAAGACGCCCGCGGACTTGAAGAACAGGTCGTCGCGCGCCATGGCGTAGTACACGCGTGCGCCCGACAGAATGAGGCCGTTGTTGCAGCCGAACGTCGAGATCATGATGGCCGCGGCCATGAGCTTGAGTCCCGGCTGGCCGAGCATCGCCTGCAGCGCCGCCGTGCCGACCCGGTCCTGGGGCGCGGTGGCGATCGCCGCGGCGGGCAGCACGCTCAAGTAGGCGACGTTCGCGAGCAGGTACAGCACCGTCACGATCAAGACGCCCGTCCCCATCGCGGCCGGCAGATCCCGCTCCGGGTGGGTCAGCTCGCTCCCGGCGAAGCCGACATTGTTCCAGGCATCCATCGAGAACAGCGAGCCGACCATGGCGGCGCCCACGGCGCCGAGTCCGACGGCCACGCCGCCCGTGGCCCAGAAGTTGCCGCCGAAGTTCGCCGCGATCGCATCGGCGTGCCGGCCGACCGTGAGTCCGAGGAGGATCAGCGCGGCGAGCGCGGCCGTCTTGACGGCGGTGAGCGACGTCTGGATCAGGGCCGCCGTGCGTACGCCGCGCACGTTGATCCAGGTGAGCAGCGCCACGGACAGCACGGCGAGGAGCCGCTGGGACGAGAGGCCGACGGCGACGTCGCCGATCGGCGGGGGAAAGTGGACCGTGGAGCCGAGGAACACGTCGGGCGAGAGGCCGGGCCAGAACACCGCGGTGAAGCGCGCGAACGCCACCGCGACGGCCGCGATGGTGCCGGTCTGGATCACGACGAACAGCGTCCAGCCGTACAGGTAGCCGAACAGCGGCGAGATCCCTTCGCGCAGGTAGACGTACTGACCGCCCGCCTTGGGGAACATGGCCGCGAGCTCGCCGTACGACAGCGCGCCCATCAGCGTGACCACGCCCGACGCGGCCCAGACGACCAGCAGCAGGCCGGGCGCGTGCACTTCACGGAGGATCTCCGCGGAGACGATGAAAATGCCCGAGCCGATCATCGACCCGACGACCAGCGCGGTGGCGTCGAGCCGGGAGATCGCCTTGACGAAGTCGACCTGCGGTTGCTGGGTGGTGGCCATTGGCGAGGTAACCTAGTGGCTCCCGCGTGGGGCCGCTATGTTGGGTGACGACGGACGCCCCCTCACACGAGAGACACAGCCGTGCGCCTGTTGCCCCGGGAAGAAGAGTTCTTCGACCTGTTCGTCGCGGTGGCCACGCGGAACAAGGAGGCGGCGCAGCATCTGCGCGACCTGTTCTCCGCGCCGCCCGAGCGTCGCATCAGTCACGTTGAAGCGATCAAGCGGCTCGAGCACGAGGCCGACCAGGTCACCCACGAGGTGGTGAACCGGCTGGACCGCACCTTCATCACGCCGCTCGATCGCGAGGACATCCACCAGCTCGCCTCCGACCTGGACGACGTGATGGACGTGATCGACGGGATCGCGCGCCGCTCCCAGATCTTCCACTTGGGCGTCGCGCCGCAGGGGGTGAACCAGCTCACCGAAGTGATCCAGCGGATGGTGGGCGTGCTCGCCGAGGGCGTCGGCCGCCTGAAGAAAGGCGACGACGTGATGCGCTTCTGCATCGAGGCGAAGAAGCTCGAGGAAGAGGGCGACGCGATCTACCATGAAGCCCTCGGTCGCATGTTCGAGACCGAGCGGGACGCGCTCGAAGTGATCAAGTGGAAGGAGATCTACGACAACCTCGAGCGCACGCTCGACGAGTCGGAGAACGTCGCGAACGACCTCGAGTCCATCACGATCAAGCACGCGTGATGCACGCGTCCGTCTGGTTCGTCCTCGCTGTCGTCGGCATCGCGCTGTGCTTCGATTTCATCAACGGTTTCCACGACGCGGCGAATTCGATCGCCACCGTCGTGTCGACCCGCGTGCTGTCGCCGTCCGCCGCCGTGGTCTGGGCCGCGGCCTTCAATTTCATCGCGGTGTTCCTGTTCGGAACCGCCGTGGCCAAGACGATGGGCAAGGGGCTCGTGGACCTGGCCACCGTGGACGCCACGGTCATCCTGGCCGGGCTGGGCGGCGCCATCATCTGGGACATCATCACGTGGTGGCTCGGGCTGCCCACATCGTCTTCGCACGCCCTCATCGGCGGCTACGCCGGCGCCGCGGTGGCGAAGGCGGGCTTCACGGCGCTCCTGTTCCCGGGCAAATGGATCACCACACTCGTCTTCATCGTGCTGGCGCCGCTCATGGGCCTCGTGCTGGCCCTGGCGCTGACGGTGGCGTTGTCGTGGGCCCTGCGGCGCTCGCTCCCGCGGAAGGTCGACCGCGCGTTTCGCGTGCTCCAGATCGGCTCGGCCGCCGCGTATTCGCTCGGGCACGGATCCAACGACGCGCAGAAAACCATGGGCATCATCGTCGGCCTGCTGGTGGCGGAGCAGCAGGTCTTCGGGACCGGGGCCCTCGCGGCGTCCCCGCTGCACCTCACCGATCCCAACAGCGTGCCTGCCTGGGTGGTGGTGGCGTGCGGCGCGGCGATGGGGTTGGGCACCGTGACGGGCGGCTGGCGTATCGTGAAGACCATGGGCCAGCGTCTCACCAAGCTCACGCCGTTCGGCGGCTTCTGCGCCGAAACGAGCGGCGCCATCACACTGTTCATCGCCTCCCACTTCGGCATTCCGGTCAGCACCACCCACACGATCACCGGCGCTATTTCCGGCGTGGGCGCGGCGCACCGGCTCTCGGCCGTCCGATGGGGCGTGGCGGGGCGGATCGTGTGGGCGTGGCTGCTCACGATCCCCGCGGCGGCGGGGATCGCGGGGCTGACCTACCTGCTGCTGCGCGCCCTCGCCTAGCCCCGATTCAGGGCTGCGCGTTCGCGAGGTCGGTGACCGCCGCGGCCAGGCTCCGCACCTTGGCGGCGTCGCCGGCGGCCGCCGCGTCGCCGCCCAGTTGCGTCGCCAGTTGCGTCAACGCGTCCCGCCGCTCGCGCCCGGACAGCTTTTGCGCGCGATCGAGCGCCTGCCTCACGGCCGCTACCCGCTGGGGAGCCAACCCGTTGGACCGGGCGAGCTGGTCGACATACGCGCCCGCGACGAAGAAGCTCGGCGGCCACACGATGCGCGGCTGGTCTTGGGTGTTGAAGTAGTCCCAGTGCACCAGCCTGGCGGCCTCGATCTCGTTGCTCGAGAGGAGCCCGCTCGGCAGCAGGTCCAATACATCGAGCCCGCGCGCGATCTCCGAGCTGTAGATGTGCCCGTTGTACCAGTACGCCGACCACGATCCAGCGCCGACGCCGTTGGTACCGTCCATGGGGCCGCGATCGAAAAACGCGATCTCCGTGGGATGGGCCGCGTCCGTCCAGTCGAACACGGAGATGCCGCCCTGGTACCACGCCTGCACCATGACGTCCCGCCCGGGGATCGGGATGAGCGAGCCGTTGTGGGCGACGCAGTTCTCGAGCTCCGTCTGCGGCGCCGGCAGCTTGTAATAGCTCCGGAACGTCATCCGCTTATCGTCCAGCGTGAAGATCGCATCCGCGCCCCACTCGTGCCTGTCGGTCGCGCGGCACTTGGGCCCGCCGCCGCCGCCCCATTCGTCCGAGAACAGCAGCTTGGTGCCGTCGTTGTTGAACGTCGCCGAGTGCCAGTAGGAGAAGTTCGAGTCTGAGACCGCGCCGAGCCGCCTGGGGTGCGCCACGTCGTGGATGTCGAGCAGCAGCCCGTAGCCGGCGCAGGCCCCGCCCGCCAGCCCGATCGCGGGGTACGCCGTGATGTCATGGCACTGCTCGGGTCCCGGGCGCGCCGTGTTGGGCGTCCCCGGCTTGGGCGCACCCACGATCACGTCGACGATGCCCTGGATCGCCGCGCGCAGCGCCGCGCTGTCGGCGGCGGTGGGAGCCCCGGTCCCGCGCCGGGCCCTGACCACGCTGTCGAGCATCGGATTGATGAAACCGGGTCCGAGCACGTATTCCAGGCCGTTCACCGCCGCCGTGAAGCCGCCCTTGGCGCGCGCGTCGGCGGCCGCCTTGGCCGCCCGCGTGACGTCTTCGGGCGCCTCGGCGTGCGTCGGGGGCGCGGTGAGCGAATCGAAGATGCGTGGCGAGCTCACGATCGCCGCCTGCTGCGGGGCGGCGAGCGGCACCTTGATGACCTCGATCCGGAAGCGCGCGCTGTTGGGGTTCGAGTCCGGCGACGCCGTCACGCAGCCCGGCAGCTCGGTGGGCGAGCGCACGGGCGCCGCGCCCGAAATGTAGACGTAGACGTTCGCCGTGTCGTTGGGATCGATCACCACGGAGTGCGTGTGCGAGCCGCGGCACGTCTGCACGTTGGCGATGTACTTCGGATTCGCGATGTCCGAGATGTCGAAGATCCGCAGGCCGCGCAGCCGCTCGGCGCTGACCGAATCGTGCACGCCCTGCGTGCCGCAGTCGAGTCGGCCCCCCATCCCCTCCCCCGACACGAACAGCAGGTTCCTGTAGACCGACACGTCACTCTGCGATGCCGGACACAGATACCCGACCTTGAGCGCCGGCGCCGCGGGGTTCGCAATGTCCCAGACCTGAAAGCCGTTGTAATTGCCCTGAATCACGTAATTGCGGAAAAATGCGAGGTCGGAGTTGGTGACGCCGATGAACTTCTCCGACGAAGGGCGGTTCACGATCAGCCGCAGGTTCCACGCCGCTTGCGCGGCGGGGGTCACCTCGAATACGCGGCGGTTGGCACTGTCGACCCGCACGACTCCGGCCCGCAGGCCCACCCGAGGGTCCGGACTGGGAGGGACGGTCGACAGGTTCGCACCGCCCGACGAGGCGCACGCGGCGAGAGAGAGGCCTCCGATGACACGAGCGAGCGCGTACAGTCGACGTTTCATGGCACGGTCCGGTAAAGGTGGACGAGCTAGGGTGCTGCTACAAGGAGATCGGCGAGCATGCGCTGCATGCGCTCGATCTCCGTGGTCTGGTCGGCGAACACGTTGGCGGCGAAACGAAACGCGGGCTCCTCTTCTCCTGCCCCGCGCGAGCCGAACAGCTGATTCACCATGGTGATGGCGCCCTGGTGATGCCGGATCATGTCCTGCAGGAACAGCCGGTCGAACTCCCGGCCGCGGGCGTGCTCCAGCCGCTCGAGCTGCACGGCGCTCAGCATCCCCGGCATCAGCATCGACGAGTCCATCCCCGTCATCATCATATGCGAGGTGTCCGCTTGGGGGACGGGCTCATGGCGGTCGTGGAGCCAGCGCTGCATGAGGACGATCTCGTCACGCTGGCCCACGACGATGCGCTCACACAGCGCGCGCACGCTGGGACTCGCTCCGTGCGTGGGCGCCCAGCCGGCCATCAGCACCGCCTGCGCATGATGCTCGATCATGCCGGACATGAAGTGCACGTCGGCCGCCGTGTACGGGGCACCGCCTCGGGCGGTGCCCTGCGCAGCGACCTGCGCCGGGGGGCCGGCGCACACGACCGCGACCAAGGCCATCCAAGCGACTTTCGTCACGTCACGCTCTCGTCCGGATGCGGGAACATGGCAATGGATAGCCCGATTACGGCCGTTGCGCGAGTGCGGTTTCTGACAGAGTTCTGACAGAGACTCACAGTCCCAGAGCCTCCACCACGGCCTGGGCGATCGCGGCGTCCTGCACGCCCACCCCGGTGAGATCCGCCACGGTGATCTCGTCCGGGTTCTCCCGCCCGGGACGCCGGCCCGCCGCGAGATCACCGAGCTCCGCGTAGACGCGCTTGCGCGTGGTGACACCGGCGGCGACGGCGTGGTGCAGGTTGCCGTAGCGCTCCGTCTGGAACACGCGATCGGCCACCAGCTTGTCGGCGCGCGCCAGGAGCGCGGGCTCGAGCTCGATCTTTTCGGGGCTTCCAGTCCCCACCGAGGTGACGTGCGTTCCGGGTGCCACCCACGAGGCCATGATCAGCGGGGTCGTGCTGGCGGTCGCGGTCACGATCACCCGGGCGTCGCGCACCGCGCTCTCGAGGGCGGGCGCGATGCGCGTATCCACGACCTGCGCGAGCTCCCGGGCGAGCTGCCCGGCGCGCTCGGCCGTGCGATTCCACAGCGTGAGCCGGGCGAGCGGCATTTGAGCCACCATGGCGCGCGCCGTGAGCCGGGCGAGGGTCCCCGCGCCCACGAGCAGCGCCTCGTGCGCGTCCCTGGGCGCGAGATACTTGAGAGTGAGCGCCACTGCGGCGGCGGTGCGGAAGTCCGTGAGATAGCCGTGCTCTTCGAGCAGCACCGCCGGCACTCCCGTAGCGGCGTCCAGCAGCAGGAACAGGCCGTCCCCGGACGGCAGGCCGCGGGCGCGGTTCTCGTAGAAGCCCGTCGCCACCTTGAGGACGATGTGGCGCGCGCCCTTGAGATGCGCCCCCTTCACGTGTACTTCCGCCCGCTCCCCCGGGAGCTCCACCACCATCGGGTCGGGGAGCACCGCCTCCCCCAGCGCGAGCGCCCGGAAGCCCCGCTCCACCGCGCCGACCGCCACGGTGAACGAGACCTTGTCCCGGAACGCGTCGAGCGGCACGACGCGCATTTCAGTCCGTGAACACGCGCTTCAGGCCCCGCTCCGTCTCGGCGAGCGCCGCTTCGAAGTGGTGCCGCTCCTCGCCGAACCCGAATCGGATGTGGTGCGGCAGGCCGAAATGGTCCCCCGGCACGAGCAGCACGCTGTGCTCGGCGCGCATCCGCTCCACCAGATCGAGGGCGCTGATCCCCTGGCGGTACTTCACCAGGCAGATCGCTCCGGCTTGCGGCGCGTGCCAGCTGAACGTGTCACCGAACCGCTTAAGCCAGCGCTCGATCACCGGGTAGTTCGACCGGAGGATTCCGCGCGTGCGCTCGAGCACGCGTTCGCGCACCCGCGGCTCGAGCGCCACGGCGGCGAGGTGATCGCTCGCGCCGGCGGGCCCGATGGTGGTGTAGTCGTGCCGGGCCCACGCCTCGCCGGAGAACCCCGGTGGACCCACCACCCAGCCGATCCGCAGGCCCGGCAAGCCGTACGCTTTCGAGAGGCCGTTCACGACGATCACGCGCTCGTAGCTGCCCCAGAACGACGCCGTCGCGGGCCGTTCACGCTCCGCACCCTGGTACACCTCGTCCGCGAGCAGCCACGCGCCGACCTCGGCCGCACGACTCACGATGGCCTTTCGCATCTCCGCCGAGAGCACGTGTCCCGTCGGATTGTGGGGATTGGTCACGACGACGAGCTTCGTGCCCGGCGCGATCGCGCTGCGCACCTCCTCGGCCGCGGGCTCCCAGCCTGCCTCCGCATGCAACACAAAGCCCTGGACCTGCGCGCCGAAGTTCTGGGCCAGCCCCCAGGTCTGCAGGTAGTTCGGGAGCATGACGGCCACCCTGTCACCCGGCTCGATCAGGCGCCAGCAGACGACGAAGTTCGCTTCGGCGCTGCCGGTCGTGACCAGGATCTGCTCCGGCGACACGCCTGGGTACAAGGCCGCGATCCGGCTACGCAGCAGGTCGGTGCCGTTCGACTGGCTGTAGCCGAGCCGCACGTCGAGCAGGGGCTCGGGGGGCGCTCCAGCCAGGTCGAGCAGCTCCTGAATCGACAGCGGGTGCACACCCGACTCGGAGAGGTTGTAGCGCACCCGATTCTCCCAGGTGCTCTGCCAGCGTTCCAATTCAAATGGGACAAAGCGCAAGGCGTCGATCCTTCCGTTGGGGGGCCGTCGTGTGTCGATGTAGGGGCGCAGCATGCTGCGCCCCTACAATAACTCGGAAATCAATCCATTGCGGCCAGGTCTGCGGGCCGTTCCAGCCAGTAATCCGGCGCGAGGTCCTCGAGGTGGGACCGGTCGAAGGGTCCCCACAGCGCGGCGGCGGTTTTGACGCCGGCCGCGCGGCCGCATTCGATGTCGTGGCGCGAGTCGCCGATGAACACGGCGCCCGTCGCGGGCCGGCGCAGCCGCTCGAGCGCCAGGCGCACCGGCTCGGGATGGGGCTTAGGGTGCGTGACCTCGTCCGCGCCCACGACCACATCGAACGCGTCCTCGAGCGACGCGCGCACCAGCCCCCGGATCGCCCCGCTCCGCATCTTGCTCGTCACGACACCCAGGGGCCGGCCCCGCTCCCGCAGGGCCCGCACCGCCTCGACGATGCCGTCGTACGGCCGTACAAGCTCGTCGTGGTGCGCGAGGTTGTACGCGCGATACGTCGCGACCATGGCGTCGATCTCGGCCGGGTCTTCGGTGAAGCGACGGAACTGCACCCACAGCGGGGTGCCCAGCCCCGCCATCCAGACGTCGTCCGCGGGCTCCTCGCCGCGGTGCGTGCGCATCGTGTGGCGGTAGGAGCGGAGGATCAGCTCGATCGAGTCGATGAGCGTGCCGTCCAGGTCGAACAGGAAAGTGGTGAGCGTCACGCCGGAAGGTAACTTTGGGAGGCCGAAAACCGCATGCACCACTTCGAGACGGTACTCGCGCTGCTGGTGGGCGTCACCTTCCTGGCGCTGGTGGCGCGCCGGCTCGACGTCCCCACGCCCGCGCTGCTCGTGACGGGCGGGCTGCTGGTCGCGCTGCTCCCGGGCCTGCCGGTGGTGCAGTTCGATCCGCAGCTCGTCTTTCTCGTGTTCATTCCGCCGCTCCTGTTCCGCGCGTCGCTCCTGGCCTCCTACCGCGACGTGCGCGCCAACCTGCGGCCCATCCTCTTGCTCGGCGTCGGGCACGTCCTGTTCCTGACGATCGTGGTCGGTTGGGTGGCGCACCGCGTGGTTCCGGGGCTGCCGTGGGCGTCGGCGTTCGCGCTCGGCGCCGTCGTCTCGGCCCCGGACGTGGCGGCCGCGACGGCGTTCCTGCGCCGTCTCCCGTTGCCGCGGCGCCTGGTGATCATCCTCGAGGGCGAGAGCATGATCAACGACGCGGCCGCAATCGTGGCGTACCGCATGGCGGTCGCGGCCGCGGTGACGGGGTCGTTTTCGCTTCCCGCGGCGAGCCTGCGGTTTCTCTACATCGGGGCCGGCGGGATCGTCGTCGGCCTCGCCGTCGGCCGGCTCTTGGCGGAGCTGCGTCGTCGCATTCACGACCCCGAGGTCGAGAACACCATCTCGCTGCTGACCGGCTACGCGGCCTACCTGCCCGCCGAGCATCTCCATGTGTCGGGGATCCTGGCGGTCGTCGCGACGGGACTGTACCTCGGGCGCGTGGGCCCCCGCATCGTCGCGGCGGACACGCGCGTGCAGAACTCCGGCATGTGGGACGTGGTCGTGTTCATGCTCGAAGGCCTCATCTTCATCATCACCGGGTTGGCGTTGCGACCCATTCTCGGCGGCTGGAGCGGTCCCTTCGCACGGGACCTGATGTGGGGCACGGTGCTGGTGAGCCTGACGGTGATCGTCGCGCGCTTCGTGTGGGTGTTTCCCGCGACCTACCTTCCCCGCCTCATGAGCGCGCGCGTGCGGAAGCGGGACCCCTCCCCGCCATGGCGCCTGCCGGCGGTCGTCTCCTGGGCCGGCCTGCGCGGCGCGGAGTCGCTCGTGCTGGCCGCCGCGATTCCCACCCTCACCGGCTCAGGGGCGCCGTTCCCCGGCCGCGACCTGATCATCGCGATCACGTTCGCCGTGATCCTCGTGACGTTGCTGGGCCAGGGCTTCACCCTGGCGCCGTTACTGCGTCGGCTCGGCGTGCGCGACACGGGCGACGAGGAGCGCCGCGAGGAGCTCACCGCACGTATCGTGGCATCCGAGGCGGCGCTGGCGCGGCTCGAGGAGCTCGCGTCGGAGTCGTGGATGAACCCGGACGCGCTGTCGCACACGCGCGATCGGTACCGCAATCGCGCGCGTCATCTGCATGGCCACGCGGATGGCGTCCTGGACGGCCCGGCGGAGTCCAAGTCCATCGCTCACCTCCGGCTCGCGCGCGAGCTGCTCGCAGCGGAGCGGCGCGAGCTGCTGCGTCTGCGGGACGAGGGCGCCATCGGCGATGCCGTGATGCGACGCGTGCAGCGCGAGCTCGATTACGAGGAGCTGCTGCTCCATCACGAGTGAACCCTCAGCCGAGCACGAGCGCCGCCTCCAGCACGACCGCGGGAGGATCGGGCACACGCGCGAGCGGCGGTAGCCGCTCATGCCACGCCAGCACGTCCCGCACCGTCAGCGGTGCGCGGCGCCCCAGTAGCTCGTCGAGCAGCACCTCCTCCCCGGCCGTCATCCCGAGCGCGAGCCGCGACACGAGTGCATCGAGGCGGGCGAGCTCGGCGTGGCGTCCCCGCGCGGCCGCGCGACGGGCGGCCGTGAGCACCCAGGGGATGAGCCGCCGGGTGAGCCGGTCGCGGTCGGCGGCGCGCCACCGGGCCCGCTCGATCGCGTCGAGTCGGCCGCGCACCAGCGGCGCCGCCCGGCGGATCGCCAGCTCGAGCGCGGCGCGGTCGAGCGGCGCCGGCCGGGAGAACGCGGCCCGCTCGAGCAGGTCGGTCGCCTGCGCCGGATCGGCGCGCGCCGCGCTCCCCGTCACCACCACCGCTTCCACCTGATCCGCGAGGCGCACCAGCAGCACCACCGCCCGCTCCGCTGCGGCGATTGCGGCGCAGGCGCCGGACGCGGCAGGGCGGCCGGCGTGTCCTGCGAGTGCCTGCAGCCGGTCGCACCAGTCGAACGCGGCGGCCGTGCCGCCGTGCGCCAGCTCGATCTGCGCGGTACCGGTCTGCCACTGCGCCCGCGCCTTGGCGAGCCAGCGGCGCTCGATCGCGAGCGCGCCGGCGAGCGACGGTGGCGGGAGGAAGGTCACCGTCTCGATGTGGGCGTGAGGCGAGCCGGCACGATCGATCCGGCCTACGCGCTGAGCCAGCCGGGCGGGGCTCCACGGCACATCGTAGTGGATCACCCGCACGGCGTCCTGCAGGTTCAGCCCCTCGCTCAAGAGATCGGTCGCGAGCAGGACGTCGGTCTGGAGCGCGGCCGCGGGCCCGGGGGCGCCTTGGGCCGTGGGTGCGAACGCCCGCAGCACGTCAGCCCGCGTCGAGCGCTCGCCGCCGAACCACCCCCGATCTCCCATCACCGCGGCGACGCGGTGGCCGTGGAGGCGGCGGAGCAGGTGCCGGACGGTGGCGCGCGGTTGCACGAACACGATCGTCTTGCCGCCGCGCCCGGCGAGCATGCGCACCAGCGCATCGGCCTTCGGGTCGGGGCAGGGCACGACGAGCTGGCGCAGCCGCCGCACCGTCTCGCGGTCCGCGTCGCTCACTCTGCTCGTGCCGGCCGGCAGGAGCAGGGGGAGGAGCGCGAGCTGCAGGTCGTCTTGCCCCGTGGGGAACAGTCGCCGGAAGTCCCGCCGGGTGAGTGAACGACCCTGCACCGCGGCGGCGACGCCGAGCTCGAGCCATTCCTCGTAACGTCCCAGGCTCGCGCGGAACGCGGGCAGGCTCGAGGCGAGCTGCGACAGGAGCAACAGTCGGAACAGGCCCGCCGCCTCTCCACCGCAGTCGAGCTGGACGATGCCGGCGACGAGCCGCTCGAGCAGCGCATCGGGCGCCGCGCCGATTCGAGCCACCGCGCCGCCGGACCGTGCCGGGAACGAGAGCGCCACCGGGCCGGCGGTCCAGCCGGTGCGCGCCCGCTCGCGCGAGCGGGACACACACAACCGGGCGGCGGCGGCCCGCAACGCCGCGGGGTCCACGTCGCGCTCGCCGCGTGCCACGCAGCGCAGCGAGGGAACGCCGAGGGCCGTCAGCGCGTGGTCGCGCAGGAACAGCCGTAGCAAGTGGCACAAGTCGCCGACGCGATTGTGGACCGGCGTGGCCGTGACGAGCAGGACCTTCGCGCCCACCACGAGCCGCGCCAGCCCGCGGTAGCGATTGGTGCCGGGGTTACGGAAGCGATGAGCTTCGTCGACGACAAAAAGGCGGGAGAGGGCGGTAGAGGACTGTAGAGGGCGGTAGTTCGGTGCGCTCAGGGACTCGTGGGTGACGATCGCCGCCTCGGTCGCGAACCGCTCGAGCAGTGCGCGCCATTGGTCCACCAAGACGGCGGGCACCACGAGGGCGAATCGTTCTCCGCAGCCGAGCGCGACCGCCAGCGCGACGTACGACTTGCCGAGCCCCGGCGCGTCCGCGAGCAGCGCGCCGCCCCAACGCGCCAGGAGGGCGCGGAGCCGCTCCGCGGCGGGGACCTGGTGCGGGGCGAGCCACGTGGGCCACGGCGTCCGCTCTTCGGGCCCGAGCGGCGCCAGGTCGAGCAGCGCCCGCGCCCCGAGCGCCGCGACCGCCGCCGGCGCCTCGACCGGCCCCGGCGAGAGCAGGCAGGCGAGCGGCTCGGGGAGCGGGGCGAGGTGCTCAGAGAGGATCCGGGGCGGCTGCCAGTGCACGGCGGTCGCCGGCATCGAGCTGGTACAGGTCCGCGATGGCGTCGTCGTCGGACTCGCCGCGGCGCCCCTGGTCGGCGAGGGCGCGCCACCCCGCCGGACTGGTGACCGGGAGCGGCAGCCCCCGCACCACGCGGGCGTTGAAGCGTCGGAATCCGCCGCGCGCCGGATCCGCGTGCAGCCGTGCCAGCGCCGTGAGCCAGCGCGAGTTGAACAGCGCCGCGAGCGCGTACGCGTCGTCCAGCTCGCGGGTCGCGATCCCGTACACGGTGTTCAGCGGCACGAGCTCCGGGTCGGGCACCACGGCCGCGAGCCGGCGCGCGAGATCGGGCCAGACCACGCGACAGGGGGCGTAGGCGAGGGCCGTGCGAAACAGCTGCCAGGCGGGTCCTGCGCGGTAATCGCTGCGACGGCCCAGCCGATCCAGGTGGGGTGCGAGTGCCGCGGCGAGCTCGGGCGGCAGGCGGGCGAGTGGCCGGCCGTCGGGCCCGTGGGTCCACAGCAGGTGTCTGCGGGGCGTGGCGCGCCACGGCCCCAGATCGCGACCCCGGACCGCGGGTCGCGTGGCCGCGCCGGGTTCGGCGCTCAGGAACACGTCGTCCGCGCCCGTCTTTACGCCGAGCTGCGGTCTCCACCGCTCGCCCACTCGTGGGCACCTCGCCCCGAGATGGCGCGCCACTCGGACCGCGTCGCGCGCCAGGATCCACGGGCCGTCGCCCGCGAGTGCGCGCTGCGGGATCAGGAGTGCGGCGCTCCTTGCCCCGAGGCCCGTAGCGACCTGCTCGCGGCCCGTCGGCTCGGCCCGCGTGGTGACGAGCACCAGGGGATACACCGCCGCCGCGAACGCATTTCCCGCCGCCGGCAACGGTGCCACGCGCTCGACTCGCGCGCCTTCGGCCAGCCGGCGACGCAGCGGCTCGGCATAGCCGCTCGACGCGAGCTTGGCGGGAACGAGCAGCGCGGCGGTGCCGCCGGGCGCCGCCAGCTCGAGCGCGCGCTCCACGAAGGCGACGGCCAGGTCCGGCAGATGGACGAACCCCCGGCCCCGCGCCGGTCGCCAAGTCGCGTACCGCGTGGCGAGCGCTTCCCGCACGCGCACGGGGACCCGCTCCCCGCGCACCCACGGGGGGTTTCCGGCCACGAGGTCGAACCCGCCGCGCGCCAGCACGTCGGCGAAGTGCGACTCGAACGCGAAGAACGGCGCGCCGCCCTCGCGCTCGAGCCGTGCCGCCGCGGCCCGCAGCTCACGCCGGCTGGCGCGCAGCCGCCGCAGCAAGGCACGCTCGTCGGCCGTGAGCCCTCGCCGGCGGCCGAACAGGTCGCGGTCCTTCGCCGCCGCGATCAGCTCCGCGCCGCGCCGCTCCAGCGTCGCCACCGCCGCCCGAAACAACCCCCGGGCGAGCGCGGCTTCGGCCCGGGCGAGCGCGGCGAGCCCGTCCCGCTTCGCCGCACCGGCCAGACTGAACAGCGTGCGCCGGGCGCTGCTCAACCGCTCGAGCTCGGGCCCCGGGGTCGCGGGCGCCGGCGCGCCGCCCAGCGCCCGGGCGAGCGTGAGCGGGTCGACGAGCGCGTCCCCCTGGCGCACCTGCCCGTCCAGATTCGGCAGCGGCACGATGCGGGCGAGCTCCCGATCGTTCTGATCGGCGCTCACATCCGCGACCAAGGCGAGCCACAGCCGCAGCTCGGCGAGCCGCACGGCGGTGAGGCTCAGGTCCACGCCGAACAGCGAATGTGCCACCACGTCGCGCCGCACCGCGCTCGCCGGCCCCTCGCCCGCCGCGCACCGCAGCCGGGTGAGCTCCTCGAGCGCGCCGAGCAGAAACGCCCCCGAGCCCACCGCCGGATCGAGTACGGTGAGGCACCGCAGGTCGGGCGATCGCTCCGGCGGCTCGCCGCGATGGATCCAACCCTCGGCGACCGCCGGGGTGAGCCCGAGCCGGTGGACGAGCACGGCCTCGAGCCCGGCGCGCACGATCTCCCGGACCAGGGCCGCGGGCGTGTAGTAGCTGCCGCTGGCGCGTCGTTCGGCCGGGTCCATCACACCTTCGAACACGCGGCCCAGCATGTCGGGGGCGACCACGTCGCCGTCGTCGGTCTCGCGCGCCGAGAAGTGGAACCGCTCCAGCAGGTCGTCGAACGCGTCGCGCCAGTCGGCGTTGCTCCACCGCGCGGCGCCGTGGCGCCGCTCGAGGGCGGTGGGCTCGAACAGGCCCCCGTTCAGGAACGGCAGGCGACCGAGCGCGCGGGCCGCGCCCGAGCGGTCGGCGGCGGGGCGGTTGAGCGCCCCGAAGCACAGCGGGTCGAGCACCCGGCGGTGAAACGGCCGCCGGGCGGCGACGCAGTCGTCGAACCGTCGGATCAGGTAGCGGCGATCCCCGTCCAGCCACCCTTTTCCCTGGACGAAGTAGAGGAACAGCACCCGCGTGAAGGCGGTCAACGCGAGGGCGTGTCGCTCGACCCGGCTCCGCGGGGCGGTCAGCCGATCGGTCAGGCGCTCGAGAGTGGCGCGGAACGCCCGGAAAAAACGTGGTGTGACCGCCTCGCTCGCGAGCGCCTCGCCCACACGCAGGCTGAGCGCCAGTGCCGTCTCGCCCGGCCGCGGGCTGAATCGCTCCAGCGTCTCGAGCGAACTGCCGGGGGGCCGCTCGAGGGGAATCACGGCGACCCGTATGGCGGGTCCGCGTGCCGCCGCGCGCCAACTGGCGCACAGCAGCCGGCGCGGTGCCGCGGCCAGCGCGCACGCGAGACCCCGCTCGGCGTGCGCCGCGAGCCGGTGGGCCGCCGCCCGCACGGCGCGCTCGGGATCGCGCGCCTCGAGCGCGAACACGCGGAACGCGTCGTGGCGCGCCACCAGCCCCGCCCGCACGACGCCGGCGGCCTGCACCGGCGCGGTGCCGAGCCAGGGCCCGGGCGGCACGTGCTCCCACGCCGCTTGAAACCCGAGCGCCCCAAAGAGGTGGCGAAGATCATCGATCTGCTCGGTGCGGCTGAGAAGTTCCCGCAGCACCACGGGACCCCTGGTTCGGACGCGCTAACCTGGGGCCGGAGGGGCTGAGATTAGGTACCGCGATGTTGCTGGGAGGGCCGAAATTCTGCGGGAAACGGGAAACGGGAAACGGGAAAACGCAACCACCTTTCCCCTTTCCCGTTTCCCGTGCTGTTACGTGCTCTTTCTCAGCCTGATGCTGCCGTTCACGGTCTCGAGCGCCAAGCGTCGGCCTCCGCTCCCGATCGTGCCCGTCACCCGGCGCGGCCCCAGTCGACCCGTGACCGTGAGCGGGAAATCGGTCTCGATGTTCCCGTTCACGGTGCTGGCGCGCACCTCCGTCGACACGTTGGCCGGCAGCTCGAGCGTGATCCCGCCGTTCACCGTATGGAATTCGAGCGCATCGGTCCACTGGGCGCGGCCCACCGACGCGGTGATCGAGCCGTTCACCGTCGAGGCCTCCGCGCTGCCGGACGTGGTAACGCGAATGCTGCCGTTCACCGTGTGCGCCTCCACGTCGCCCGACAGATTGGCCGCGTCGACTTCGCCGTTGACCGTATGGCCGGCGAATCGCACGCCGGCCGGCACCCGGACGGTGAAGTTCACCCTCACGTCGTTGTCATGCGTGTTCATGTGCCCGTGGTCGCCCGCCTCGCACGTATTTTCGCGGCGCCCGTCGCTCGGGTACACGGCGCAAATCGTCACGCCCTCCTCGGAGGGCACGACCTCGATCTTGACCTCGTCGGGGTCGCTGTTGCGTGCGTGCTTCACCGCCGTGACCTCGACCTCGCCCGAGCCGGCGACGGCGCTGACGTCGCCGTTCACGCCCTTGATCTCGATCGTCTTGCCCGCTGCGAGCTGGCCCTTCCAGTGGAACTCCCCCTGCGCCGCCGCGGGGCGGGCGAGCGGCAGGGCGGCCGCGATAACGAGCGGCCCGAGCGTGGCCAAGCGCATGGTCATTCCTCCTCCTGGTCCTTGTTGTGGTCCTTGTCTTCGTCGCGGTCCTTGTCCTTGGCCAGCTGGCCGGGGCGACACAGCCGGATGTCGCCATCGAACGACTCGAGCTCCAGCCGGGCGCTCCCCGAGCCGATCGTGAAACTGAAACGGTGCTTGGTCTTGCCGGTGAGCTGCACCGGGAAGCAGGCGTTGAAATCGCCGTTGAACGTCGACACCGAGACGGAGACGCTCGATTTCTCGGGGATCGACACCCGCAGGTCGCCGTCGTGGGTCGAGAAGCGGTAGCGGCCGCCGTCCTTGATGGTCCCGTCGTACACGATGTCGCCGTTGACCGTGTTCGCTTCGGCGTTGGCGGACTCGATCTGCACGAGCGAGATATCGCCGTTTACGGTCTCCGCCGAAAGGTCGCCCGAGATCTGGCTCGCCTTGATGGTCTCGTTCACGCTGTTCAGCTCGATACGGCCGCGCGCCTTCTCGAGTGTCACGTCGCCCTGCACCGACTTGAGGGAGACGTTGCCGGCGCCGCCTGAGACCTTGACGGTGCCCTGCACCGTCTCGGCCGTGATCTCCCCCTGGCTCCCCTCGACCGAGATGTCGGTGTACACGCCGGACAGGGCGAGCGCCATGGCGGCGGGCACCGTGATGTCGTAATCCACGACCTGGGACGGGCCGCGCCGCCCTTGCGACTTCACGAGCACCAGCTGGTCGGACGCCTCGATCGTGATGTGGTCCCGACTCGAGTGGCTCGCCGCGATCCGCACCGCGCTCTTGCTCCAGGTCTTCACGGCGATCTCCCCGCCGAAGTTGTTCACCTCGAGCCGGGCTCCCGCCCGTACGGGGACGGTCGTGTCGGTCTGTTGTGCGAGCGCGAGGCCTGCCAGCGTCGCCAGGGTCGTGAGCATGCTCGTCTGTCCTCCTCTAGGTCCGCGCGCCCGCGAGTGCCGCCGCCTGCCGCAGGAGCTCCAGTTTGCGCCGCATCTCCTGGGCGAGGTGCAGATTCAGATATGAGTTCGCCGGGTCCGCGGCCAGCGCGCTCTGCGCGTCGCGGATCGCCCGGTCGATGATCCCGAGGTTCTTCTCGATCACCCGCACCGTGGCCGTATCGAGCCGGCCGCGACCCTGCGCCAGCACGCGCTCCAGGTTCGCCACCGCCGCCGCGTACCTGGGATTCGCCTCGTACGTGCCCGCGTTCGTCAGCATGGGGGTCGCGGTCGTGGTCGACTGCGACGGCGGCCCCTCGGCCGGCCGGCGCTCGAGCAGCCACGCCGACCCGCCCGAGAGCAGGGCCAGCGCGACCGCGGCGGCAGCGAGCTGCGGCATGGTGAACGACAGCCGCCGGCGCGCCCGCCGCGCGTCGAGACTCACCACGCCGACGTGGCGCGCGATCGCGGGCCAGAGATCCGCCGTGGGCGCCCTGTCGTCCAGCGCCTGGGCGCGGGCGACGACCCGGCGCAGCTGCGCGAGCGTCTCGCTGCACTCGGCACAGGTCGGCAGGTGTGCTTCGAGCACGGTGCGCTCGCCCGCCGGAAGGTCTCCGTCGAGATACTCGGAAAGCCGGTTCGTCCACGTATCGCTCATCGATGCTCCCCTCTCTGTTCCGCGTTCCGCATTCCGCGTTCCGCGTTTACTCCAGATGCCGGCGCAGCGCCATGCGCGCGTGGTGCAGCTGCGATTTCGACGTCCCCGGTACGATCCCCAGCAGGTCGGCGATCTCCTCGTGACGGTATCCTTCGATGTCGTGCAGCACGAACACCTCCCGGGCGCCGTCGGGCAGTCGCCCGATCGCCTCCTCGAAATCGAGCGACAGGTCGGGGGCGTGAGGCCGGCTCGAGACGCCGTCCAGCACGCCCTCGGAGTCGTCGTAGCGGCCCCGCTCCGTGCCGAGCGTGGTCCGCCGGGCCAGGATGACGTTCACCGCGAGGCGATGCAGCCAGGTACCGAACGCCGCCTCCGCGCGAAACGTCGAGAGCTTGGTCCACGCCCGCACGAACACGTCCTGTGTGAGATCGTCCGCATGCTCCTCCCCGGTCATCCGCCGGGCCAGACTATGGATGCGCGTCACGTGCGTCCGGTACAGCCGCTCGAAGGCCCGGCCGTCCCCCGAGGCGGCGAGCGCCACGTCGGCTGTTTCCGCGTCCCGCGCCGTCTGGTCGAGATCCCTGCGCAGTGTCGCCACCCCGGGAGTGGTGAGCTCCATGTGCCTCATTCGATAGGGCACAGGCCTAAAAGGTTGTAGCCAAACGGGAAAGGCAACATCTAGACGCACAGACGCAGAGTGGTGGTCAGGTCACCGTGAGTAGGAATCCCTGCCTGAGCACGGCCACCTGTTCACCCCTGTGCGTCTGCGCGTCTAGCCGTGGCCTGTTCTGTGACCTGCAGCCTGCCCCGATCCGCCTTACGCGTTCCATAATTCTTCAAAGAGAATCGACTAGATTGCGTGCCGCCATGAGCCTCCCTCCCAGCCTCTCCGCCCTCGCGGGCATCGGCCTGCTACTCGGGCTGCGACACGCCTTCGAGCCGGACCACCTGGCGGCCGTTTCGACCCTGGCCACGCGCCAGGGGCGGCTGCTCGATGCCTGCCGGCTGGGCCTCGCCTGGGCCGTGGGGCACACCGTGAGCGTCGGGGCCGTGGTGGGGGCGATCATCCTGCTCGGGCTGCGCCTGCCGGACCGGTTCTCGCCCGCCGCCGATTTTCTCGTGGCCGTGCTGCTCATCGGCCTGGGCGGGTCGGTGATTGTGCGCTACGCCCGGGGACGGTGGCACCTGCACGCGCACTCCCACCCCGAGGGGGGCGAGACCCACCTCCATCTCCACAGCCACGCCCACGAGGCCGCCCACCGGCACGCCCACCCCCGCGGCGACGCAGGGCGCTCGCTCGGGTTCGGCCTGCTGCATGGACTCGCCGGCAGCGCCGCGATCCTGGTCCTCCTCGTCGCGGCGGCGCCTACCCGTGGCGCCCAGCTCGCCTACTTCGTCGCCGTCGCCGCGGGCACGATGATCGGAATGCTGTGCGTGTCGCTCTCGCTCGCCGCGATCGTGCGGCTCGCGTCCGGGCGGGCCGCACGCTGGGCGACCGTGCTCCACCTCGGCGCCGCGGCGGCGAGCACGGCGGTCGGGGTGGCGCTCGCCGGGCGGTTGGCCGGCTTCCTGTGAGGCGCCTATGTTAGCTCCCCCGCTTTCCACGGAGCCGACTCTTGTTGCTCTGTCGATTGTGCCTCGTCGTCGGCCTGTCACCCGCGGTCGTCTCGGGCCAGGGCCTGACTCCCGACACCACACCGTTTCACCGCGGTCAGTGGGCCGCCCAGTTCGGCGCGGGGACGAGTTTCGCAAGCCTCGGCTTCCTGAAGTTCACAGCGCCGACTCGCGCTTGGTTGCTCGACTTCCACTTGAGCGGCGGCCACACCCGTAGCACCGCCCACCGGGGAGATTCGGTGGTGGCAGACGGCTTCACCTCGAGCGCGGTGGTGAACACCCGTGTCGGCCGTCGCTTCTTTCAAGCGCGCGGTAAGGTCGTCGCGAGTTTTCAAACCGTGGGCGTGCTCGGCGGGCTTACCCACGCGTGTGAGGGAGCCTCGCGCGCCATCAGCTCCTGCGACAACGGCTGGGATGCGGGGGCATTCGGGGAGTTCGGCGGCGTGTATCTCGTGAGCCCGCGGCTGAGCCTGGGAGGCGCCGCCACCGCCTCCTTCACGTACGCCCGCTCGTACGGTCGCGACAACATCGGAGATCGATACACGCATTGGGCATACAGCGGGGCCCTTCAGGGATTGTCCTTCAGCGCGACGGTGTACTTCTGATGCGTCACGCGTCTTCGGGTCGCGTCGTGCGGCCCCTGGTGTGGCTCCCGCTCGCGCTACTGGCCGGCTGCCTCGACAGCTTCGCCCCCGCCGGCGCGGTCGAGTTCACGCCACCCACCATGTATGAGACGTGGTGGAGCGCCATTGAGGCGTGCGCCGGTCTCTGGGGCACGTTCGATCGCGTGGAGTGGTACGACGTGCCCGGCACCGACTATCCCTGTCCCGCCTACGAGGGTCGGTGCGATGGGTGGTGGCAGCCCCCTCACTCGATCTACCTCGCGCATCGCTGGCACAATGACCGCCAGCTCGTGGAGCACGAGATGCTGCATGACCTGCTGCAGCGCGGGGATCATCCGCCCGTGTTTCAGGCCTGCGGAGTGTAGGTCCTTCCTCTCCATTCGATCTTCACACTGCCTCGAACGGCCGACCGGATCATGATCCACGCCACCACACCCGCCCCGACCGGATAGAGCAGCGCATACCACAGCGGCGCACCCTCGGCCCAGTACACGGCGACCCAGATTCCAAGTGAGATCAGCGTCGTGACAGCCGCCCACCACCAGCCGAACACCGCCCACGCCAGCGGCGGCAGCATCCACAGCAAGGCCGGCAACCACATCAGATAGGGAGCGACGCGGCGTACCAGCGGGATCGGCGGAAACGCGAGCGGCACCCCGGTCGCGAGGTTCTTGGTCCACCCTTCCACGATCCCGGCAAGGCTGCGGTACATGCGGGTGACCATATACTGCTCACCGTGTGTCAGGAAGATGTCGAGATGGTGGCGCACGTACGCCTGGGCCAGTGCCAGGTCTTCGACCACGCTTTCGCGCACAGCTTCATGCGTTCCCACGGTCTCGTAGGCTGAGCGAGTCGTGAGGATGAACTGCCCGTTGGCAATGGCGTCCCACTCCACCCGCGTGCGGTTGATGCGTCGCAGGTCGCCGACCCGTGCGGCCAGCGCCACGAACACGTGCGGCTGCACCAGCCGCTCCCAGAAGGTCACCATTTCCTGGCGCGACACCACGCTCACGAGGGCCACGCGCTCGGCCGTGAGCGCCCGCACCGCGCGTGGAATCAGCTCCGGGTGGTGCCGGGTGTCGGCATCGACGAACAGCAGCAGCTCTCCCCGCGCCTGGCGGTACCCCTGCACCAATGCCCACTGCTTCCCGAACCATCCGGGGGGCAGCTCGGCTCCCCGCACGAGCCGTACTGCCGCGAGCCGCTCGACGATCGCCGCCGTGCCGTCGGTCGAGCGGTCGTCCACTACGATCAGCTCGAGCGGACCGTAGAGCGTTGCGAGGATCGAGCGGATGCACGCCTCGATGTTCACGGCTTCGTTTCGCGCCGGGACGATCACAGAGACGAGGGCTCCGCTCGTCTGGGGCGGCCAATCGGCGAGACGGGGACGGCGGGTAGCGTACCGATAGACGAGCAGCGCCAGGAACAAGGCGTACGCGGCGGGGATCCACCACGTCACTCGAGCTTGTCTCCTTCGACCGCCCCCACCACGGTCGCCGCGGTGAGCGTCCCGAACACGTTGGTCATGGTGCGAAACATGTCGGGGACGCGATCGAATCCGAGCAGCAGCTGCAGGCCGGTGAGCGGGAGCCCCGTGGCGGCGAACGCCGGGACGAGGCTCACGATGCTCGCCGACGGCACGCTCGCCACCGTGAGCGAGGCGAGGAACACGGCGGCTCCCGCCTGGAACGTGCCGCCGAGCCCGAGCGGGATGTCGTACAGCCGGGCCACGAACAGCACCGCGGCCGCCTGGAACAACGCGCTCCCGGCCCGCCCGATGCTCGCGCCCAGCGGCAGCACGAAACTGGCCACCGTGCGCGAGAGCCGCAGGTCGTTCTCCGCGGCTTCGAGCATGACGGGAAGGGCGGTGAGCGACGATGTCGTCGAGAACGCCATGAGCAGGGAGGCACGGATGGCCTTCAAGTAGCGCCTTGCCCCGAGCCGCCCGACGAGCACCACCGCGGGGAGGTACACCACCGCGATGAACACGACGAGCCCGGCAATGACCGTCAGGATGAACACGGCCATGGTCTTCAGCAGGTCGAGGCCGAACTTTGCCACCGCGCCGGCGGCGATCGCGAAAATGCCGAGCGGCGCGAGCAGCAGCACCCAGCGCACGATGCGGATCAGCGCCTGCGTGGCCACGTCGGCGAGGTCGGTGAGCGCGTGACGCTGCTCGTCGGGCAGCGTGGCGGCGGCTACGGCAAAGATCGTGATGAACACGATCAGAGGGAGGAGATTCCCGTCCACGGCGGCTCGCACCGGGTTCGACGGGATGAGCTCCACGATGAACCGCGCGCCGGTGGTGATCTGCTCCGCCGCGTGCCCCACTGCTCCGGAGTCGGCGGCGGCAACGTGCCGGAGCGCCGCCTGCTGATCGGGCGTGATGGGCGCGAGAGGCAGGAACAGCTCCGCCACGACGAAGCCCACGACGATAGCCGCGAGCGTCGTACTCCAGAAGAAACCGAGCGTCCGGACGCCAAGCCGGCCCACGCGTCGCAGATCGCCCAGCCCCGCGATGCCGCCGAACAGCGCCGTGGCCACGAGCGGGATCACGACCATCGACAGCAGGTTCGAGAACAGCGTGCCGAGCGGCCGGAGTCCCTGGGTCACGGCTAATAGCAGGGGCCACTGCGTCAGGACGGCGACGAGGCCCAGCCCGAGCCCGGCCACGAGCCCGAGCGCCATCCAGACGTGGATTCCGATCGATCGCACGGTATTATTTCCGGGCACAATGATCAGCCCCGCCTCCACGCTCCGCAACGGCTAACGACGTGGCCACTCCCACGACGCAAACGTTCCGGCTCCCTCTCCCCCTCCCCGGTGCCGCTGGCGCCGGGGTGTCCGTCGCGGTGACGAGCGGGGGAGGCACCCGCCCCGTCGTCGTGCTGGAAGGCGCCTCGGCTGCACTCGTCGGGCGGTTGACGCGGGCGGGCTTTGCCAGTGTGACGTTCGAGGCGCACGCGTCCGGCGCCCTGGACGTGGTGCTCGACGCACTCGAGCGCGGTGTCCTGGGTCTCCCCGCGCAGCGCTGCGGGCTGGTCGAGTGCGGGGACGACGGATCGATGGTCGTGAGGCGCATCGAAGCCGGGGCGCGACTCCCCGGCGTGACGGTGCGCGACCCGTCCCCTGATCGCGCCGGCGCCGCGGTGGTGCAATGGCTGACCCAGCACGTGGTATGATCACTGTGGGCGGGGTGCGCCAGGCACTGCGGGGCCACCACCCGCACCCAGCCGAAGCGGCTGGCGCCCGCCCCGCCGCGGTCTCTCTCGTGCTCGTCGAAGGTCCGAAGGGTGCCGAACTTCTCTTGATCAAGCGCGCCGAGCGGGCCGGGGACCCGTGGTCGGGGCAGATCGCGCTTCCGGGCGGACGCCAGGATCCCGGCGACGCGGACCTGCTCGCGACCGCCGTGCGCGAGACGCGTGAAGAAACGGGCGTCGACCTCGCGACCGCCGAGCGGCTGGGTATCCTCGACGACCTCGCCCCCCGCACGGCGTCCCTCCCACCCGTGATCGTGCGACCGTTCGTGTTCGCGTTGCCCCGTCGCCCCGCGCTCACGACCAACGCCGAGGTGCAGCGTGCTTTTTGGGTGCCACTCGCCCGGTTGTCGGAGCCCGACGTGCGATTCGACGTAACCCTCACGTTGAATGACGGCGCGCGGACATTCCCGGCCTATCGGCTCGGCGAAGACGTCATTTGGGGCATGACGGAGCGCATTCTGACGCCGTTTGTCCACACGGTCACGAGTATCTAGCCACTGCGAATCCAGATATTTGCTTGACAATATTATCGAATTAGTATAGCCTAATCATCTTATCAAAGCCGTTGTGCCGCCGCCTCATACCTGGCACTCGGCACACGCGTTTCACGCGCCTTTCCGGCAGGGAGAATCGGCATGAACGCGCTCCTGAGAGACGCTAACCCACCCCTTACCCGCTCGGTCGAAGACTATCTCAAGGTGATCTACCATCTCTCGAACCAGGGGGGGTTCGCGGCGACCAGCGACATCGCCGCGATGCTCGACGTGGCGCCGCCCTCGGTGAGCGGGATGGTGAAGCGCCTCTCGGAGACCGGACTGATCGAGCACGTCCCGTATCGCGGCGTCCAGCTCACCGCGCAGGGCCGGCGCGCGGCGCTGAGGATGATCCGCCGGCACCGCATCCTCGAGCTGTATCTCACGCAGCACCTCGGGTACGACTGGGGTGGCGTGCACGCCGAGGCGGAGCAGCTGGAGCATGCCGTATCGGACGAGCTGGTCGAGCGTATGGCGAGCGCCTTGGGGCATCCGCTGTACGATCCTCACGGCGATCCCATCCCCACGGCGGCGGGGGAGATCGAGGAAGCGGAGCTGGTGTCGCTCGCCGACGCACCCGTGGGTCTGAAACTCGAGCTGCGCCAGGTCGGCACACAGGATTCCGCCCGGCTGCACTACCTGGCTGGGCAGGGCCTCACACCGGGCGTGCTGCTCACGGTGAGCGAGCGCCAGCCGTTCAACGGGCCGACCACGGTCGCCCTGGTGCCGTCCGGTGATCCGCGGGTCGTGGGACGCGAGTTGGCACAGCTCTTGTGGTGCCGCGAGGTTCCGGTGGACGGGTATGGGGCGGCCGCTCGCTAAGCCCGAAGCGGGGTGGCGGCGTCCGCGCCTCGCCCCGAGCCTGGCCGAGGCGTATCGCAGCGTTCCCGTCGATGCGCGCAACTGGTGGCGGCGGGCCCTCGCGTTCGCGGGCCCGGGCTATCTGGTCGCCGTCGGTTACATGGATCCGGGCAACTGGGCCAGCGATCTGGCGGGCGGGTCGGCGTTCGGCTACACGCTGCTGAGCGTCATTCTCGTCTCGAATCTGATGGCGATCCTGCTGCAGGGACTCGCCGCCAAGCTGGGCATCGTGACGGGACGGGACCTGGCGCAGGCGTGCCGCGACCACTATTCCTGGCCTGCCACGCTGGCCCTGTGGCTCTTGTGCGAGGTGGCCATCGCGGCGTGCGACCTGGCGGAGGTGATCGGCTCCGCGATCGCGCTGAACCTGCTGTTCGGCATTCCGCTTCCGATCGGGATCGTCATCACGGCGCTCGACGTGCTGCTGGTGCTGTTGCTGCAGCACAGGGGGTTCCGTCTGCTCGAAGCGCTGGTGATCGCCCTCATTGCCACCATCGCCGGGTGCTTCCTGTTCGAGATCGTCATCGCGCGCCCCGAGCTCGGCGCCGTGGCGCGCGGCTTCGCACCGCACCTCGCGATCGTGCGCGATCCGGCCAGGCTGTACATCGCGATCGCCATCCTCGGTGCCACGGTCATGCCGCACAACCTCTACCTGCACTCGTCCATCGTGCAGACGCGCCAGTACGAGGAGTCGGCGGCGGGCAGGCGCATGGCAGTGCGCTACGCCTTTGTGGACTCCACCGTGGCCTTGAGCTTCGCGCTGTTCATCAATGCCGCCATCCTGGTCGTCGCCGCCGCGACGTTCCATCGCGCCGGCCGCACCGACGTGGCCGAGATCCAGCAGGCGTACCAGCTGCTCACGCCGCTGCTCGGCGTGACCGGCGCGAGCGCCGTGTTCGCGTTCGCCCTGCTCGCCTCCGGGCAGAATTCCACTCTCACCGGCACGCTCGCGGGCCAGATCGTGATGGAAGGGTTTCTCAACATCCGGCTGCGGCCCTGGCTGCGGCGCCTCATCACGCGCTGCATCGCGATTGTGCCCGCCGCCCTGACCGCTATCTTTTTCGGGGAGAACGGAACGGCTCGACTCCTCATCCTCAGTCAGGTGATCCTCAGCCTGCAGCTCTCGTTCGCCGTCTTCCCCCTGGTACAGTTCACTTCGGACCGGGCCAAGATGGGCGAGTTCGTGAACCCGCGGTGGCTCAAGACGCTCGCCTGGGGCGTGGCGGTCGTGATCGCGGGGCTCAACGCCTGGCTGCTGGTGCAGGCGTTCGGCAGCTGGCTGCGCTGATGTACCGGCGCATTCTCGTCCCACTCGAGCATTCCCCCGCCGACGAGACGATCCTCGCCCACGTGCGCGTGCTGGCCCAGCGCCTGGGCTCCGCGCTCGTCCTGATCCACGTGGCGGACGGCTGGGTGGCCCGCAACATCCGCGAGCTCGACCTGCGCGAATCGGAGGAGATGCGCGAGGACCGGGCGTACCTGGAGCAGCTGTGCGGCCGGCTCACAGCCGAGGGGTTCGACGCCGATGCGGTGCTCGCCGGAGGCGACCCCGCCACCGAGATCGCCGCCGCCGCCGAGCGGGAAGGCTGCGACCTGATCGCTATGGCCACCCACGGGCATCGCCTGTTGGAGGATGTCGTAAGAGGCAGCACGGCGACAGCGTTGCGACACATCACCAAAGTACCCGTGCTGATGGTCAGGGCTGAAAAGAAATAAAGACGTAGCACAAAGACGTTACGCGAAGACGTAGCACGGAGGCGTCGCGAGTACGTCTTGCGTGACGTCTTTGCGTGACGTCTCAGCGCGACGTCTTTGTGCTACGTCTTTATGTAGTTCGAGCTTGCTCTAAAGCTCGCAAAATGGCTCCCAGCCGCCGATCTCTCGCTTCCCGCAGCGGGCCGAGTTTGTTCTGGTACGCCCGCTGCACCGCGTTGATCAGCGCGCGCTGCTGCTCCGGCTCGAGCCGCTGCCAGGTGGAGAGCTCAGCCCACCTGCTCTCGAAGCTCGCCAACAGCTGCTGCATAAACAGCGTGACACCGCCGTCCCCCGCCGCCAGATGATAGGTGAGGTGAGGGCCGGCGGCCGCCCAGCCCAAGGCCGGACCGAGCGACACGGCCCGGTCCAACTCGTCCACATCGATCACGCCCTCGAGGACAAGATCGATACACTGTCGCCACACCGCAGCGGCAATCCGCCCGACCACGTAGCCCGGGACGGCCTTCTTCAGGAGAATCGGAAAGCGCCCGAGCGAGCGGAGATAATCCTGGGCGCGCGCCACCGCTGCCTGGGTCGTGCGCGGTCCGGGCACCAGCTCGACCAGGGGAATCAGCTCCGGCGGATTGAGGGGATGGGCCACGAGGCAGCGATCCTGACGGCGGCAGCGCGCGAAGATATCGCCGGGCGGGAGCCCGCTCGACGAGCTGGTGAGCAGCGCGTCGTGCCCGGCGACCTGCTCGATCGAGTCGAACAGCCGCTGCTTGGCCATCAGGTCCTCGGAGATGGATTCGATCACCCAGTCCGCGTTCTTCACGGCCTGCAGCAGGCTGCGCGCTTGCTCGAACTCGAGCAACCCCCGCTCCACGATTCCCTGGCTGGCACGCTCCTGCTCCACCAGCGCCCGCGCCCGCTGCGGCACGTCGGCCGCGCCCCGCTCGAGCCCCTGCGCGCTGGCGTCGAACAGTGTCACCGGCCACCCCGCCGCGACGCACAGGGCGGCCCAGCCGCAGCCGATGTCCCCCGCACCGATCACCGTTACCTTGCGCGGCAGCGCCATCATACCTGCACCTCTTCGGACGCGATCGGGGTGGCCGCGGCGCGCGTCGCCCAGCGGAACACGCGCTCGGACAGGAGCCGGCGCACGGGCCCGAGCTCGACCCGCATCGCGGCCTTCACCGGTGCGCCCTCCGGGTCGACGCGGGTGTGCCCGCGGTGCTCGGCGTCGTCCAAGTCCACCGTGAGCCGCCGCTCCTCGAATGTGAGGACGCCGGGATGCACCAGCTCGGCGATCGGGAGGACGTCGTTCACGATGCAGCCGTCCAATCCTTCCTGGCGGTTGTGGAACTCCATGTAGAACCGGAGCGCGTCCTGGATCCACACCGCCTGCTCCGCACCGGAATGGGCGAGCCGCGTGACCTCATTGGGCGCGAGCACCAGCTGGCGTGTCACGTCGAGTCCCACCATCTCCGTCGGCAGCCCGGCGCGCAGCACGAGATCGAGCGCCTCGGGGTCGCACCACGCGTTGAACTCCGCGTAGCGCGTGGTGTTCCCCTGCGCGGCCACGTTGCCGATCATCGCGACGTGGCGCGCCACCTTGTCGCGCACCAGCGTCGCGTCGCGCCGCAGCGCCAGCGCCAGGCTCGTCACCGGGCCGAGCGTCACCAGGGTGACCGGCTCGGGCTGTTCCGCGAGCAGGCGGTCGAGCGATTTGACGAAGTCGAGGATCACGCCGGCCGGCGGCAGCGCCGCGTAGCCGAGCCCCGATACGCCGTGAGTGTCGCTCGCCACGGCGAGCGGCCGGGCGAGCGGGCGCCGCGCCCCCACGCCCAACGTCGTCCGCTTGCCCGCCCGCCGCACGATCGCGACGGCGTTGCGGTAGGCGTTCTCGACGACGGTGTTGCCGTACGACACCGAGATCCCGCGGACGTCGAGCTCCGGCGAGCCGAGCGCCAGGAGCAGGGCCAGCATGTCGTCGATGCCGGGGTCAGAATCGATAATGACGGGAAGTGGGACGGGGGACGGGGGAGGGGTACGATCGGTCACGAACTGAAGGCTAGGGAACGCCAACCTCCTTTGCAATAGTGGCGTGCAGATTCCGGAACTCCTCCCCCCCGCCGAACCCGAAGATGCGCTCGACCACCCTGCCCTCCCGATCGAGCAGCACCGAATAGGGCAGGCCCCGGTAATGATAGGTCTGCTTCATTCGTCCACCCCCCACCAGGATCGGGAACGGAGGCTGAAACTGGCGCACGAACGCGCGCATCTTGCCGGCGTCGACGTCGTCCGAGATGGCGACGATCGCGACGTCCTTGCGGTCGAACTCGCGATACAGCCCTGCCATGTGGGGAAACTCTTCGCGACAGGGGTCGCACCACGAGGCCCAGAAATTCACGAGCGTCACTTTCCCCCGGAATGCCGCGAGCGTGACGGTGTCGCCCCGGAGATCGGGCAGCGCGAAGGCCGGCGCGAACGGCTCGCGGCCACCGGCCGCCGGCGCGGCGGCGGCCAGGAGGGAGTCCCCGTCGCTCAGGGCGAGCGCGCCGTCGCGATCGACCGCGACGGCGGCAACCCTCTCGCCGAGGTGCCGGGTCGCGACGATGGCCCCGGTTGCCGTGTCCACGACGTCCACCCGCAACCTGGTCGCGCTCGAGTCGTCCGAGCCGAGGGCGTACAGCCGGCCGTCGGGCCCGAGCACGAGCGCGACGTTCACGAGTCTGCTCCGCACCCGCAACTCCGTGCTCCCCTTCGGGGGCGGCAGGAACACCGGATCGGACTCCGTCCCCTCGAGCCCCCGCTTCGCGCTCCAGCGCAGCTCGCCTCCCGGGCCGTACTTGCGAATCTCGTCGCGCACGAGCGGGGCGTAGTACACCGACCCGTCCGACGCCGCGGCGACCGCCCCGGCATTCACCAGGTAGCCGAGCAACGGCAGCGCGGGCCGGCGGATGGTGGCGAGCCCGGCGATGGGGCGACCCAGCGTGTCGAGCACGCGGATGAGCGGAGCCGTATCCGGCTCGGGGTCAGCGAGCTGGGGGACGTAGTACGGGGAGCGCACCGCCACGACGCGGCCTCCGGCGGCGGCGTACAGCGAGGCGACGTCGGGGCTGTCCCACTCCCGCGCCGGCCGGCCCGCGGTGTCCAGCACCACGCCCTCGCCGGTGCGCTCGGTGATGAGCAGCTCGGTTGCACCGAGCGGCGCCGCGGCCATGGGCGTCGCGAGGCGGGGGCTCGTGAGCTGCCGGACGATGTGCAGGCGTCCATCGAAGGCGACGACGCGGCTGTGGTCGGGGTCGGGGGCCCAGGAGAGGCCGTTGAGGGAAGCGGCCGGCGAGCGGCCGAGGAAGAGCAGGGTGAGTCCGCCGGGCGCCGGCGCGCGACAGCCGAGCGTGGCTACCGCGAGCACGGCGCCCAGGGCGCGCCGCATCAGGTGGCTGGCGAGACGGTCTTGATCTCGATGGTGTGCAGCCCGCTCACCATGCGGTGCGTGCCCGTCACCTTCACTTTGCTTTCGGCATACTGCTCGAGCTTCGAGTTCTGCGGATCGCCGGGCTTGGCGCTCACCGGCAGGTAGATCGTGCCGTCGCTCGACAGGATGCCGAGCGGCACGCCCGCTTTGGCGCACGCCTGCGCGCAGGCTTTGTGAGCGGCGCCGGACGCGCCGTTGGTGGTGTGGCAGTTCAGGTCGACCACCGCGCCGGTGATCGTCATCTCGTTGCCCGCTGCGGCCTGGTGGCCCTGTGCCGCGAGCGGCAGCGCGCACAGGCCCAAGACGGCCGTCGTGGCGAGGATGCGCTTCAACATCGGTCCATCCTCCTCGTGGGTGTTGGTGTGAACGTCGGAGACTTCGTGTACCATACGTCCCGACCCGTAGTTCCGGATTGGCGTATATTGGGCGCCATGAGCGCGGCGTATCGTGAGCTGCTGGACCGGTTTGGCACGGCGTGGGAGCGGGGCGATGTGGACGCGATCGCCGCCGTGTTCGCACCCGACGCCGTGTTCCTCGGCTCGCCGTTTGGCGAACGCAGCGCCGGCAGCGACGCGATCCGGGCGTACTGGAAAGACGTTCCCCTGAACCAGGCGGAGGTCACGTTCAAAGCCGGCGAGATCCACACCGCCGGGCCGTGGTTCGCCGCCGAGTTCCGCTGCACCTACCGGCGCCGCCGCACGGGCGATTGGGTGGATACCCGCGGCGCCATTTTCTGCGAGACGAAGGACGGCAAGATCACCGAAATGCGGATGTACTGGCACCGGAACCCCTAGACGCTAAATCCCCTGGCGGGCGCGGGCATATTCGAGCGCCTGCTCCATGAGCTCCGCGCTGCGCAACCCCACCCGCATGGCCTCGGTAACAGCGGCTTCCTCCTCCATCCCCTGCTCCAGCATGAAATAAGGAATGAGGCCCGCCCCGACGCGATTGCCGCTGGCGCAATAGACGAACGTGGGCCGCTTGCCCGCCAGCTCGCGCACGGCGGCGACGAAGCTCGCGAATGTGGCGTCGCTCACCGCGCCGTGCCCGATCGGGATGCTGCGATACTCGAGCCCCGCGGCGACCACCGCGTCGGGCGTGCGAAACGGGCGCGGCTCCATCGCCTCGCGGATGTCGATCACCACTGCGCAGCCGGCGCGCTTCAGGGCCGCGAGATGCTCGAGCGCGGGCTGTCCTCCCGTGACGATTCCCGGGATCGGCTCGCAGGCGTTGGACACGCCGGCAATGGCATCGAGCAGTTGGCTCATGGGCAGGGCCGCGGCTAGCTTTCCACGCACAATCTATCTCATATCGCCCGGCATGGCGTCGCCCCGCCGTCCCTCGCTGCGCGTCCACTTGAAGCCGCACCACAAGCTGTGGCTCAACTGGGACGGTGCGTTCCTCATGGGACCGCGCTATCTGCGGTTTCTCGACGCCGTCGATCGCACCGGGACCATCCGGGCGGCGGGCAGCGAGGTGGGGTGGAGCTATCGGACCTGCCTGAACCGCATCCGTGAGATGGAGCGCGTGCTCGGCGCCAAGGTGCTCGCTACGACCCGCGGCGGCGCGCGCCGCGGCGGCGCCCGCCTCACCCCCGAAGCACGGCGCCTGGTGAAGCTGTTCGCCCGCTGGAAGCGCGAGGCGGTGCGCCTGAGCGACGTCGCATTCCGAAAGATCCTGCCCCGATAGGCACCATATTGCCTATCGGCTGAGCGCGCGCTAGCTTGCCCGCGTGCGCTCGGGCCCCATCGTCGCGGTCCTCACCGTCTGCGCGGCGCTGCGGCTGCCGGCGCAGGCGCCCGCGTCGTTCTCGACTACTCCAAGGCTGACCGGCTATTTCCAGCCACGCTTCGAGACGCTCGGCGACACCGCGTCGTTCTTCCTACGGCGGGTGCGCTTCGCGGTGGAGGGAAACGTCACACCCTGGGCGTCGTATCGGGCGCAGATCGAGATGAGCACCAACGGCGTCGGCGTCGGTGCGGCCGCGCCGCTCACCTTCTCCGCCACCGACGTCTTCATCAGGCTCGCGCACCGTGCGTGGGGCGCGACGGTGGGACAGTTCAAAGTGCCGTTTTCCCTCGAGTCGCTGCTCGGCGCCTCGGTGCTCGAGACCAGCGAGCGCTCCCGCATCGTCAATGCCGCCAAGCGCGACATCGGCGTGCAGGCCGACTGGACCCTCGCCGGCCGGCTGGTGCTCCAGGCCTCGGTGGTCGACGGCGAGGGGCCGAACCGCGCCGTCAATGCCGACAACCGCATGGCCTACTTCGCGCGCGCCGTGGTGACGCCCGTCAGGGGCCTGGACCTGGGCGGCGCATTCGAGGGCTACAGCGACTCGGCCGGCGCGAACGTCCAGGGCCTGTACCGGTCCGGCCGCTGGACGGCGCGGGCCGAGTACATCGACGAGCACAATCGCCGCAGCCACGTGCATACCAGAGGGTGGTATGGCCTCGCGGGGTACTACGCGATCCCGCAACGGGTGGAGCTGGTAGGTCGCGTCGAACAGTTCGACCCGAGCGATCTGGTAGCGAGCGATCGCTCCACCGGCTACCTGATCGGTCTGCAGTACTTCATGCGCGGCGACAACTTCAAGATCGTCGCCGACTATGAAGCGTTCCGCGAGCAGGCGGTGCAGGTGAGCAACAACCGCGGCGTGGTGCAGATGCAGGTGAGGTGGTGAGCGGGAGGTTGGGGAGGTTGGGGAGGTTGGTGGAGGTTGTGGCCATCACCGCCACCGTCTTCTACGGTCCTCTACCGTCCTCTACCGTCCAGTCCGCCGAAGTCATCCTTGCGACGACGACCTCCACTCGCGACGCCGGTCTACTCGATTGCCTGCTGCCCGTGTTCGAGCGGCAGACCCGCTTCCACGTGAAGGTCATCGCCGTGGGCAGCGGCCAGGCGCTGGCCATGGGGCGCCGTGGCGACGCCGACGTGGTGCTCTCGCACGCGCCCGAGGCGGAGCGCACGCTGGTCGACTCGGGCTACTTCGTGCGCCGCCGGCTCGTGATGCACAACGAGTTCCTGGTCGTGGGACCGGCGGCCGATCCCGCCGGCGTGCGCGGCCTGAGCGACGCGGTCGCCGCCTTCCGGCGCATCGCGGCGGCCCACGCGGCGTTCGTGTCGCGCGGCGACCAATCCGGTACCCACCAGCGTGAGGAGCAGCTCTGGAAGCTGGCGGCGGGATCCGCCCCCCGGGACGGGTGGTACGTCGAGTCGGGCCAGGGGATGGGGGCGACGCTGCAGCTCGCCGACGAAAAGTGCGCCTACACCCTCACCGATCGGGCGACCTATCTGGCGTGGCGCGACAAGCTGCAGCTCGTGCCCATGGTCGAGGGCGATTCCCTCCTGTACAACGTCTACCACGTGCTCGAGCTCAATTCCAAGAACGCCGCGCACGTGAACCTCGCCGGCGGCCGGGCGCTGGCGGAGTTCTTCGTGGCGGCCGAGACGCAAGCGTTGATCGCGGGGTTCGGGAAAGCGCGCTTCGGCCAGAGCCTGTTCGTCCCCGATGCGGGGAAGCCCGACCGCTGGTAGACTGTCTCACCGGGAGACAGACATGTCTCCCAGGGGGGTCATCCGTTAACGCGCGGCGCCGCGTGTGGTCCCATGGGAACCGGCATGCTTCTTGATCGCTTGCCAGGGATAAGGGTATATAGAGGATAGACCCATGCTGCTGCCATTGATGCTTTCGCTCGTCGGCTCCGCGCTCGCTCCTGCGACCGCGGCGTCCGCTCGAGTCGTGAGCGACGACCCGCCCATCAAAGTCTGGCTCAATCACGACAATTTCCAGCGCGGCGACAAGGGGCGCGTCAACGTCAGGCTGGGCGACGACGGCTACGTCGTCGTGCTGCGCGCCGACGCCGACGGCCGCGTGCGGGTGCTGTTCCCGCTCGACCCGGGTGATGACGCGTTCGTGCGCGGCGGCGAGACGATCGAGGTGCGCGGCCGCGGCGATCGCGAGGCGTTCTACATCGACGAGCGCGAAGGCTCGGGGCTGGTGGTCGCCGCCCGCTCCGCGACGCCGTTCAAGTTCGACGCGTTCGTGCGGGGCGATCATTGGGATTACAGGGTCCTCGACGTGCGGCAGTCGGGTGACGACAAAGAGGCGGCGCTGGTCGACATCGTGCAGCGCATGGCCCCGGACGGCCACTTCGACTACGACGCCGCGAGCTACGTCGTGACGGCCCAGCGGGCCTACCGCGATTACTACCCGTCGTACTACTCCGTGGGCTTCGGCTGGGGCTGGCCGTACCGCTACGGTTACTTCGGCTCCTGCTACGACGCATTCTTCTACGACCCGTTCTATTGCGGCTCGTACTACAGTCCGTTCTACGATCCGTTCTTCTTCGGTGGCTTCGGTTTCGGCTACCGGCGGCCCTTCGTGTACCGGCCGTACATCTACTACACGGGCGGCGCCGGCTTCTACAACCCGCCGCACAACCTGTTCGTGAATCGCTTGCGGCCCGGCGTCGGATCCGGCCTGTATTTCAAGGATCGGCTCGGGACCAATGTGAACACGGGCGGGATTGGAGTGCGGGCCCGCAGTCCCTTGACGCTCGTCTTGAGCTCGGACCGGCGCGCCGTGCCGGTGCGGGAGCGCCCGACGACGTTCCCCGTACGCGAGCGGCCCGATAACTCGAATCAGGCCAATCGGCCTGACGTGAGGAATCGGCCGGACCCCTCGGACCATCCGGATCATCCCGATCGGCCCGATGTGAGAAATCGGCCCGACCACCCCGACCGGCCCGCCGACCAGCCCGCCCCTCGGGCGCAGCCCGAGCGGCGTGAGCCGTCGCGGGGCAATGATCGGCCCGCTCCGTCCGAGCGGCCGCGCGACTCCGGTGGACGTGACCGCGGCTGGTCCGCGCCGGCGAGTCACGGCGGTGGTGGAGGGGGCGGCGGCAATCGTGGTGGCGGTGGTGGCGGCGGTGGCAATCGAGGTGGCGGAGGTGGGGGCGGGGGCGGTCGCCGGCGGCCGTAGATAAGTCGACCAGGTGTCTTAGTAGGGGCGCAGCATGCTGCGCCCCTGTTTTTTTGGATGCACATTCCCCCGCCATGACGGATCTGAGACGATCGCTGCGGTTGGTGGACGGGCTCGCCATGGTCGTCGGGATCATGGTCGGCTCGGGGATCTTCCGCACGCCCGGTCTCGTGGCGGCGCAGCTGGGCCGCCCGTGGCTCACCTTCATCGCCTGGGTCGCGGGCGGCGCGCTGGCGCTGGTCGGCGCGCTCTGCTTCGCCGAGCTCGCGACGCGGCACCCCGCGGCGGGCGGGAAGTACGTGTACGTGCGTGAGGCGTTCGGCCCGCGTGCCGGGTTCGTGGTGGGCTGGGTCGAGGGAGTCGCGATCTATCCGGCCGCAATCGCGGGCATTGCCGTAGTGGCCGGAGAGTACATCGGGCGGCTCACGGGCCTCGCGCCGGGCCACACGAGCTGGGTCGGGGCGGGGCTGGCGGCGCTCTTGACCGGGATCAATCTCGCCGGGGTCGCGTCGGGGCGCTGGGTGCAGAACGTCGCGACCGGGGCGAAGCTGCTGGCCCTGACGGGCGTGGTCGTGCTGGCGTTCGCCAAGGGCGGAGGCGCGGGCTGGTCCTCGAGGCTTCCCGGCGCCCCGACGGGCGGCGCGACGCTCGTCGCACTGGCGCTCGCGTCCCAAGCGGTGATCTGGACGTACTACGGTTATCTCGACGTCGCCAAGATCGCGGAGGAGGTGGTCGACCCCGGCCGGACGCTGCCCCGCATCCTGCTGGGCGGAATCGGGATCGCGGCGGCACTGTATCTGCTGCTCAACGCGGCCTTTTTCCAGGTGCTGCCAATCGACCGTATCGCCGCGTCGAACCTGGCGCCCGGCGACGTGGCGGCGGAGCTCACCGGCGTGCGCGGCGGCAGCCTCGTGGCGGCGCTTGCGGTGCTCGTGGTGCTGGCGTCCTTGAACGGCAACATCTTCGTGACGCCGCGCGTGATCTTCGGGCTGGCGCGCGAGGGGTTGGGCCCGCGCGCGCTGGCGCTCGTCAACGCGGGCGGTACTCCATGGGTCGCGATGCTCCTGGTGGGGGCGGTCGCGATCGCCCTCGCCGCCACGGGCTCGTTCGAGTCGCTGCTCGGCCTCGCCATCACGGTGATCCTCGTGATCGACGGCTTTACCGTGGTGTCGCTGTTCCAGCTGCGAGCGCGGCGGCCGGGCGCGCCGTTTCTCGTGCCGGGGTTCCCCTGGGTGCCGCTCGCGTTTGTCGGGGTATACGCCGCGCTGTTCGTGGGGACGGCCGTGGGGCGGCCGGGGCTGGTGCTGAA
>Ga0209156_10000226_pt1 | contig 46442 bp, 40 predicted proteins | sample GraSoiAngelo_124_FD_185881 | JGI IMG/M metagenome (GOLD analysis project Ga0209156, IMG submission 185881) | Grasslands soil microbial communities from the Angelo Coastal Reserve, California, USA - 14_0927_05_20cm (SPAdes) (version 2) | ecosystem: Environmental > Terrestrial > Soil > Grasslands... | reverse complement strand
AGCTCGTGCTCCCGGTGCTCCCCGCGGTGACGGACACGGTCCGCGAGGTGCCGCCGCTTACGCTGCAAGTGGCCGCCGTGCCGCTCAGCACCACGGTGTGGCTGCCCGGGGCGAGCCCGCTAAACGTCGTGGTCCCGTTATCCCCGATAGCCCGGCTCGTGGCTCCATCCAGGGTCACGGTGTAGCCGTCGGGATCGAGATCCCCACTCGCGCCGCTCGTGGACGTCGTGACGCTGAGACTCCCGGTCGTCGGGCCCGTCGGCGCGCAACTCACCGAGTAGCTCGTGCTCCCGGTGCTCCCCGCGGTGACCGACACGGTCCGCGAGGTGCCGCCGCTGACGCTGCAATTGGCCGCCATGCCGCTCAGCACCACGGTGTGGCTGCCCGGGGCGAGCCCGCTAAACGTCGTGGTCCCGTTGTCCCCGATAGCCCGGCTCGTGGCCCCATCCAAGGTCACGGTGTAGCCGTCGGGATCGAGATCCCCACTCGCGCCGCTCGTGGACGTGGTGACGCTGAGACTCCCGGCGGTGGGCGCGCAACTAATGGAGAAGTCGGTGCGTGTCGTGCTACCGGCGGTAACGGAGACGGTACGTTTGTTGCCGCCGCTGACCGTACAGTTGGACGCCACGCCGCTCAATGCGACGGAGTGGCTCCCCGCTGAAAGCCCGCTGAAGGTGACACTCCCGTTCGCTCCGATGGACCTGCTCGAGCTGCCGTCGACCGAAACGGTGTAGCCATCGGGATCGACATCCCCACTCGCGCCGCTCGTGGCCGTGGTGACGGTGAGGCTGCCGGTCGTGGGCAGCGCACTGCACCCGACGGAGAAGGTCGTGGCCGCGACCACGCCGGCGATGAGCGAAACGCTGCGCGGGTTGGCCCCGCTCACCGAGCAGTTGGAGGGGACGCCCGACAGGAAAACGGTGTGACTGCCCGGCGGGAGTCCGAGGAACGTCGCGACGGCGTTGGCGCCGACGGACTGGCTGGAGGAGCCGTCCACGACGATCGTGTACCCGCCCGGCGTGTTCGAGCCCGAGGTGGTGACGGTCACGGCCAGCGTGCCGACGTCGGGCAGGCCGAGCAGCGCTCGGGGCTTGGGACTCTGGGAATCGTCGTTACATGCGCCCGCAACCACCAGTGTGGCAGCCGCCGCTGCCACCAAGCTCCAGCCCGTCTTGCGTGCCATCGTCGCACCCTCGCGCATGTCGTTCGTGCCGCCACAACCCCGTTGAGCAGGGGGTGGGCAAAAACCGGACCGACCCGTGGTGCGGCGGAGACAGGTCGCGCGTGGCGTTCCGGTGCGGCGCCCCAGAGCCGCACTCTGCGGCGCGTACGCGCCGTGGCCGGTGCGCAGCAGCGCGCCTCTGCACTGCTGCGGAGGGCTCAGCCGCGATCCAGATCGCGAAAGTCCCGATCGCTGAGCTCGAGCAACGCCCCCGCGACGTTCTCTTCGACGTGCTGGACGCTCGACGTGCCGGGAATGGGGAGCATCACGGGCGAGCGTTTGAGCAGCCACGCGAGCGCCACCTGCGCGGGCGTCGCGCGCAGGCTCGTGGCGACGCGCGCCACCGGGCCGCGCCGCTTCGCGAGATCGCCCGCGAACAGGGGGAACCACGGGATGAAGGCGATGCCCTCGCGCTCGCAATAGTCGAGGACCAGCTCCGGCGGCTGCGGGTTCATCACGCCGGCGGACGGCGGCGCCTGGTGACGCTCCACGAGGTTGTACCGGTTCTGCACGGATGCGATCGGCACGAGCTTGCGAGCGCGCTCGATGTCCGCCACGGACACCTCCGACAGCCCGATGTGACGGACCTTCCCCTGTTGCTGGAGATCCCGCAGGGTGCCGAGTTGATCGTCGAACGGCACGGCGGGATCGATGCGGTGCAACTGGTATAGCTCGATGCGCTCGAGCCTCAGGCGGCGCAAGCTGCCCTCACAGGCGGCGCGCAGGTGCTCCGGTCGACCGTTCGGCGTCCACTGATCGGGGCCGGGGCGCTCGAGGCCCCCCTTGGTGGCGATCACCAGGTCGGGTGGATAGGGATAGAGGGCCTCCGCGATGAGGCGCTCGCTCACCGCCGGGCCGTAGGAGTCGGCGGTATCGATCAGATTGATGCCGAGCTCGAGCGCCCGTCGCAGCACGGCGATCGCCTCGCCGTGGTCGCGCGGCTCGCCCCAGATTCCCTTCCCCGTGAGCCGCATGGCGCCGAAGCCCAACCGATAGACGGGGCGATCTCCGCCCAAGAGGAAGCTGCCGCTGTGCGCGACCAGAAAATCGAGTGATTGTGTCATACCGGTCCCAAACCTGTGGGTGTCGTGAAACAACGCCGAACGTGAGTGACCTCCGGACGCTGTAACCGCACCGGACCTGGCTCGGTTCCGCCGTTGCGCCCCGATGCTGCGAGGGCGCCACACCTTTTGGCCCTCCGCCGTTGCCTTCCGAGTGGCACCGCTCTTGCTTCTCGTCAACACGGAGACAGTGAGTCGAGGGCTCGGGAGTATGCACAGCAGCAATCACCGGCACGTCACAGGCGTCGCACTCAGCGCGCGGGCAGGCGTGGCCGGCAGCGTGCTCCTGCTGATGCTCTCGGCCTGCGCCATCTCCCATCGCACGGCGCTCGACCGGGTCCCGCTCACGCCTGCGTCCGATCACGTCCTGGCCGGGCGGCTCGCCACAGCTGACGTCGTCGTGGCGGGCGTCCTGACCAGAGCGCAACGCGACATCCGCTACGAGGCCCCGTGCGGGATCATCGCGCACATCATGCGCCGCTGTGACGAGACGCAGGCGTACGACGCGCGGATTCGAGCGTTCGACGGACACGAGTGGAGCCTGATGTTCTTCCGGCTCGGCCCCGGGCCGCACCCGGCGCTGGGCGACTCGGCCGTGTGGGTGCTGCACCGCGACGCCGTCTATCCCTATCTGGTGTGCGCGCAGCGCGCCGCGCTCACGAGCACGGGCTGCGTGAGCGAGCCATCGTTCATCCTGGAATCGGACGACGACGTCCTGCCGTTGAGCGAGTGGCCGCGGGTGCAGCGCCTGCTCCAAGCGCTCAATCTGTAGCGCCGGGCCCCGCGAAGTCCCGCAGGCCCCCCCTTCCCCGCCCCCCGCCCCGCCGTCCCCTATCGCGCCGGTGCCCCGGGAGCCGTATCATCTCATGCGGGCCAGGCGACTGAGCGGGACGACTCATGAGCGAAAAGAGCTTGGAGAAACTGCGCGCGCTCTTGAAGACCTACGCGGAGCGCACGGGCGCGGGCGCGGCGCCGGGGGCAGGGGCGGGGGCGGGAGGAGGGGCGGGCGGGGTGAAGCCCACCCACGACGAAAGCGAGCGTCGCCGACGCGCCTGCGGCGACCGGCTCCAGAAGGTGGTGCGCGCGGTGCTCGACCGCGTCGTCGACGAGCTCAAGAACGCCGGGCACGAGGCGGTGATTGAGGACCAGAGCGCCACCGCGGGTGCCTATCCCAGCCTGGAGCTGGCGTTCACGCCGCGCTCGCCGGAGGGCGCGGCGCTGGCCTCGGTGCTCACCTTCCGGTGTGATCCACGCCGCGGCGTCGCCGTGGCGCGCGACATCAAGCCCTCCCCTGCCAAAGGCCGTGTGGTCACGACCAGCAGCGATCGCATCGGGACGATGAAGGTGGAGGCCGTGTCCGTGGAGTGGGTCGAGACCAAGACGTTGAGCTTCGTCGAGGCGGTGCTGAAGGTCAACTGACCGTGGCTGTCCGATCCCGCTCCTTGAGCAACCGCCGCAGAATCTTGCCGGATGGCGACTTAGGGATCGCGTCGATCAGCTCGATCACCCGGATCTTCTTGTAGGGCGCGACGTGCTCGGCCACGTACGCGAGCAGCGCCGCGGGCGACGTCTCTCCTTTCAGGACCACGAACGCCTTGGGGACCTCGCCGCACTCGTCGTCGGGCATGGGGATCACCGCGGCGTCTGCCACGGCCGGGTGGGTGCGCAGCACTGCTTCCAGCTCGGCCGGAGGCACCTGGAAGCCCTTGTACTTGATCAACTCCTTCAACCGGTCCACGATCGTGAAGTAGCCGTCCGCGTCCACACGTCCGATGTCGCCGGTGTGGAGCCAGCCGTCGGCGTCGAGCGTGGCTGCCGTCGCCTCCGGGTTGTTCAGGTAGCCGAGCATCACCTGGGGCCCCCGGATCAACAGCTCTCCATCCTCTTCCAGGCCCAGGTCCGCTCCCGTCGTCGCATCGACGACGCGGCACTGCGTGTTGGGCAGGAGCAGGCCCACGGTTCCCGGTTTGGCCTTGCCGGGCTCGTCCGGGTTCGCGTGGGTCACGGGACTGGCTTCGGTCAGCCCATATCCCTGGATGAGACGGCAGCCGACACGCCGGGCGCACGCGGTCTCGAGGGCGGCGTCGAGTGGCGCGGCGCCGGACATCATGCGGCTTACGCTCGACAGGTCGTAGCGGTCCACGGCCGGGTGTTTCGCGAGCGCGAGCACCAGCGGCGGCACGACGAACGCCCGCGTGATGCGATACTGCTGCAGGGCGCCGAGGAACGGCTCCAGGTCGAACTTCGGCATCGTCACGAGGGTCGCGCCCCGCCACAGCGCCAGGTTCAGGACCACCTGCATGCCGTAGATGTGAAAGAACGGCAGCACCGCGATGACGCGATCCTGCTCCACGATCGTGTGCACCGGGTCCGTCTGGAGCAGGTTGGCGACGAGATTGCGATGCGTGAGCATGACGCCTTTGGGGAATCCCGTCGTGCCGCTCGAGTACGGCAGCGCCGCCAGGTGCGTCGCGGGATCGATCGACACGTGGGGCACGGGCGCGTCGTGCTCGAGCAGCGCGGCGAACGGCGTGGCCCCGCGCGCGCTCCCGATCGCGAAGACCTCTTCGATCCCCAGTTGCTGCGCCACCGGCGCCGCCCGGTCCATGAACGCAGGCACCGTCACGAGGAACCGGGCGCGCGCATCGCGCAGCTGGAACGCCGCGTCCTGGACCGTGCAGAGGGAGTTGATCGTCGTCACGACGCCGCCGGCCGCGAGCGTGCCGTGGAAGGCGAGGGCGAACTCGGGCGCGTTGGGCATGAACAAGCCGAGCACGTCGCCAGGGCGGAACCCCCGCGCGGCCAGGCCGGCGGCGACGCGGGAGACCCCGGCGGCGAGCGCGGCGTAGCTGAGCGACCGACCGCTCGCCGCGTCGACCAGCGCGGGCTTGTCGCCCAGCGCCGCGGCCCCGCGGAGGACGAACTCGTGCAGCGTGACGTCCGGTACCGCGACGTCGGGATGCGGACTCTTGAAGATCACGCGCGATCAGGCGGCCGCCGGCTCGCGGGCTGACAACGCCTGCCCCGCAGGTGATGTACGGCCGGGCCGGCGGCGCGTCAAGCGCGGGCGCACCCAGCGGGGGTGCGTTACCTTTGCCTCACCCCTCACGTGCGGAGGCGTCCAGTGAAGACAAGCGTGTACCAGAGCGTGGCGCTCCTGACGCTCTGCTCGGCCGCGTGCGGCGGCGGCTCCCGTCCGGCACCCGTCCCCGTCCCGGCGCGACTCGACCTGCGGCCGTACGGTCGTCTGGGCCTGGTCACGTTCAGCGTGGAAAACGCCAAAGGCTCGCTGCACCAGTTCGCGACCGACCGGTTCTCGGAAGAGATCCTGGCCGCACAGCCCGGCACGGAGGTGCTCGAGCTCGGCTCCGCCGACTCGCTGGTGAGGCGCGTGGGCGAGCAAGAGTTGGGCATCGCCGCGGCCCAGGAGCTGGGCAAGCAGCGTGACATCGGCGCCGTGTTCGCGGGCCACCTCAAGGTCACGAACCCGCAGGCGGGCGGCGGGCTCGCCGGCCTCGTGACGCCGCACCTCGACGCCACGGTGCGGCTGGACCTCACGGTGCGACTGCTCTCGACCCGCTCCGGCGCGACCCTGTGGCGCTCCAGTGCGTGGGCGACCGACAAGGTCGGTCATGTGGCGCTCGTGGACGGGCAGCTGTTTTTCGGGGCCAAGGACCCGAAGGAAGCGTACGGCAGGATGGTGAACCGTCTGATCGAGCTCGTCACGCAGGATCTGCGGCCCACGTGGCGACAGCCGTGAGGGCGCGTGTGCTGCTGCTGGCGGGACTCACGGCGGCGGCCGGACCGAGCGCCGCCCAGACACGCGCGTCTGCCGGTAAGGCCGACACAGCCGTGTTCGCCGGGGGTTGCTTCTGGGGCGTCGACGCCGTGTTCCGCCATGTGCGCGGCGTGACCGGCGTCGTGTCCGGCTATTCAGGGGGCGGTGCCGCGACCGCGCGCTACGACGTCGTCAGCACGTCGACCACGGGCCACGCCGAGTCGGTCGAGGTAGCGTTCGACCCGGCGCGGGTGTCGTACGAGCAACTGCTGCGGGTGTTCTTCACCGTGGCGCACGACCCCACCGAGCGCGATCGCCAGGGGCCGGACGAGGGCACCCAGTACCGCTCCGTCGTGTTCTACCGCACGCCCGAGCAGCTGCGAGCGGCGCGCGCCATGATCGCGGGACTGGAGCACGACGCGGCCTACCCCCGCCCGATCGCGACGGAGGTAGTGCCGTTCGAGCGTTTCTACGCGGCGGAAGCGTATCACCAGGACTACCTGGCCCACCACCGCACCAGCCCGTACATCGTCTACTACGACCTGCCCAAGCTGAAACGGCTCGAGGAGCGGTTCCCGACCCTATACCGGCCGTAACCGCCCGCGCGTCCCGTCAGCGTTTCTGAATGTCCCCCACGACCGTGCCGTCGGCGTGGAACCCATTCTCCCGAATGTCGATGCTGAAGGTGTCCGTGCCAAGGCCGGTCACCCCGTTGTCGCACGCCTTCACGGTGAAGTGTGCGGTGCTCATGACGCCCTCGTCGAGGAACGGGCCGACCGCGTCGAACTCGGCTCCGTGGCTCGGCGTGGCGCAAAAACTCGAGCTCGAGCGGAACGCAGTGAACGAGCTCGCGTCCAGCATGTCCCCGCTCGCGTCCATGGCATGGAACCTCCCGTGCACGCCCGACGCGTCGGACGTGACGTCGAAGCTGAACGTAATCACGCCACCCTCCGGGATGGTGCCCGTTCCCGATATCTCTCCGGTCTGGGGCGGCGGCGGCTGGTTCCACGCTTGCAGCTTGGGACTCAGTGGATCACGTGCATCGGTACATGCGGCGGCGAGTACCAGCAGCGCGGCGGCCGCCGCGGACGCGCCACGCGAAATGGTGGGCTTCATGGAGCTCCCCTCCTGGAGCGACGGGTTCGGGAGCCCCTGCGGCAAAACGCGGACCGGCTGTCGTGTGCGCAACACCGAGCGACGCGACGTCCGGACGCGGCGCAGCCGCATCGCCCGCTGCTGCGCGGACGTGTCGTCGCGCGCGAACGGCATCACACCGGATGGGCGTGGCTCGTGCGCAGCACCGTCGCGATCGTATCGGCCTCGGCGGCATGCTTGTCGGGCCGGTAGCGCACCACGCGGGCGAACCGCAGCGCGACGCCGCCGGGATACTGCGGGCTCGTCTGCACGTCGTTGAAGGCGACCTCGACCACGAGCTCGGGACGCACGTACACCGTGTGGTCGTCACGCGACGTTTCGAGCGCGAGGAGGCGGGCCGTCTGCCACGCGAGCATCTCGTCGGTCATGCCCTTGAAGGTCTTGCCCAACATGACGAAGTCCCCCGTGTCCGGGGCCCGGGCGCCCAGGTGCAGGTTCGAGAGCCGGCCGTGACGGCGTCCATGTCCCCACTCGGCGGCGAGTACGACGAGGTCGAGCGTGTGCGCCGGCTTTACCTTGAGCCACGCCGCCCCGCGCGCGCCCGCGTCGTAGCGCGCCTCGAGCGCTTTGGCCATCAGGCCTTCCTGACCGGCCGCGATCGCCTGCTCGAGAAACCGCGTTGCCAGGGGCGGGTCTCGAGTCACGAGGCGCGGCACCCGGGCCTCGGGCGGGACGAGCTGCTCGAGCGCGGCGAATCGCCTGGTATACGGCTCGTCCAACAGGACGGCGCCGTCGGCGTACAGGACGTCGAAGAAGAACGCCGCGAGCGGCAGCTCGGCGCGTAGTCGCTCCACGTCGCGCTTCCGTCCGAAGCGGCGCATCGTCACCTGAAACGGGAAGGGCGTGCCGTCCGGCCGCAGGGCGATCGCCTCGCCGTCGAGGATGGCTTCGCGCAGGGGGAATCGCCGCACGGCTTCCACCACGTCCGGCACCGCCGCGGTCACGTCATTCAACTGGCGCGTGAACACTCGCACCTCTGCTCCCGCCCGGTGCACCTGGATGCGGGCGCCGTCGAGCTTGTATTCGAACGCCGCTTCGCCCAACTGCGCGAGCGCGGCCGCGACGTCGTCGGCCGCCTGCGCGAGCATCGGCTGGAGCGGGCGGAACAGCTCCAGGCGAAACCGCGCCAGCCCGGCGGCACCGTCCGTGAGCGCGGCGTGCGCCACCACACCCAGGTCGCCCGCGAGCATGGCGGCGCGCCGCACACCCTCGGGATCGAGTCCCGTCGCACGGGCCACGGCCTCGACCATCAGTCCTTCCAACGCCCCCTGACGCAGCTCGCCGATCAGCAGGCGGAACAGGAATTCCTGCTCCTCCGGAGTGCCCTGCGCGAACAGCTCACGTAACAGTCGGTCCTTCGCCGCGGCGGAGCCTTGGCCCGTGGTCCGAGCCACCCGCCCGAGCGCGGCGTCCAGCGTGGCCAGCTCGAGGGTGGGACGGTCCGACGCCCGCTCGGGCCGCGCCGCCCGGAGCGCGGCGTACCCCACGCCGATGCGTCCCTGGCGCAGCGACCCCGACAGAGCGGCGATCGCCGTCTCGATTTCGTCCGCCGCCGTCCGTTTCAGCAGGGCGGCCAGCAAGTCGATCTTCGCGCGCCGGCCGCCCGTCGCGGCGACCTGGTGGGACGTGGTGACGAGCTCGTGAAGCTTCACTGCACCATGCCGAATCGCCTGTTCCGGGCCGTCATCTTGTAGATGAGCCAGATCTCGCGCACCGTCTTGTGGTGGCGCGCGAGCCAGGCGCGCCACTCGCGGCGGTTGCTGGCGTAGAAGGTTTTTCCGACTTTCATTTATGGCTCCATGACGACGAAAGCTATTCTACGAGCCTCCTGATCGCGGTGACGTTGGCCGTGGCCGGCTCCGCCCAGACCGCGCCGTGCATTTCGCGCCGCAGCGGGAGCGTGCCCGCTGCGTACCGCGAGACGGTCGCGCGGATGCGGGCGCTCGTGTGCGAGCGGCTCGCCCCGCGCATTCCCGGCGTGCAGGTCGCGGTGGCGATCGACGGGACGCTGGTGTGGTCGGAGGGGTTCGGGCACGCCGACGCCGCTCGCCGGCGGCCCGTCACGCGTGAGACGCAGTTCCGCATCGGCAGCGTATCGAAGCCCCTCACGGCCGCAGCGGTCGCCCTGCTGTACGAGCAGGGGAAGCTCGATCTCGACGCGCCGGTCCAGCGGTATGTGCCGACGTTCCCCGCGAAGGGATATCCTGTCACCACGCGGCAGCTCGCGGGGCACCTGGCCGGCATCAGGCATTACCGGGACCGGGAGTTCTTCCTGAATCGCCGGTTCGCCACGGTGCGCGACGGCCTTGCGATCTTCCAGGACGACTCGCTCCTGTTCCCGCCGGGCACGCGCTTCTCCTACTCGAGCTACGGCTGGAACCTCGTCTCGGCCGTGGTGGAGGGCGCGTCGGGCGAAGACTTCCTACCCTACGTCTCGGCGCACGTGTTTCGGCCCCTGGGGCTCACCCACACGGCGCCCGACCGGGCCGACAGCGTGATCCCGGGCCGCACGCAATTCTACGATGGCGATAGCGCCGGCGTCTATCGCGTCGCGCCGCCGGTCGACAACAGTTACAAGTGGGCCGGAGGGGGGTTCGTCTCGACGGCCGAGGATCTGGTGAAATTCGGGTCGGCCCTCGTGGCGCCGGGATTCTTGAGAGGAGAAACGCTGGAGCTGTTGTTCACCTCGCAGCGGACCAGCGCGGGCGAGGAGACGGGCTATGGGATCGGCTGGTTCCTGAGAACCGACAGCTTGGGCCATCGCTGGGCGTTCCATGGCGGCAGCGCCGTCGGCGGCACGGCGGTGCTCGGTGTGGACCGCGACGCGCACCTGGTGGTCGCGCTGCTCACCAACCTGTCGGACGCCGCCGTGGAGCCGGCCCAGGAGATCGAGGCGGCGTTCGAGCGGCTACGCCGCTAGCAGCTTGCGCACATTCGCCAGGATGGCCTCCAGCTGACTCTCCACCTGGCGCTTCTCCCGCAGCCGGCCGCGCAGCCACGCGATGACCGACCGGGGGGCCCACACGTCCCGCACCGTCACCGCCGTGGACCCGGCAGTCTCGTCGAGCCGGAACAGCGTTTTCCAGCCGTTGCGCTCACCGCGCTCCACCATGCCGAACGCCGTGGGGGGCGCGAAGTCGACGACCTCGAACTCGGTCACACGGTCCCCGAAGCGCGCCTTGAAGCGCACGCCTTTGCGCAGCGGCACGGGGCTCTCGACGCCGCCGCACCCGGGGAGCCACTGAGCGATGCGCGCCGGGTCGGTGAGCACGGCAAACACGCGCTCGATCGGGGCGGCGACGGGATGGATGACCGTGTGGCTGACAGGGCGCATCGGCGCCGGTAGCGTGGCACGGCGGCGCCGTGCTGTCAACCGGGTGATCCCGGGGCTCCCCACCGTCCGTTCCTCCCGCCCCGCCTGCTTGATACTGGCTGCTGTCCGCGGCACCTTACGTCGTCATTCGTGGGGCAGCGTGGCACTCGACATAGAGCGGTGTGACAGCGTTGCGCATGGGGAGGAGATCAAGGCGCTCTTCCTCCGCAACGGGTATGCGGCCTTTCCGGCGACGTTCGATCGGGCCTATGCCCGAGCGGTCTCGGCCGGCGGGGCCAGTTGGGTGGCTCGGAACAACCGGGGTACGGTCGTGGGCCACCAAGGCGTGTTCGCACGCGTTTTCTGGGACGCGCAGCGGGTGCTGCGGGCAGCGCTGTTCGTCGACAACCTGTTTGACCCCACCCATCGGAATTTCTGGTCGGCGGTCGAGCTGTGTCGACGGACGCTCGCGGACCTGTTCGACGCGGGCGGGTTCGACTTCGCCTACACGGATCCCACGCCCGGGTCGTATGCGGTGCTGCGGGCCGCCGGGTTCAAACCCATCGGCACGCTGCAGCGATTCGCCCTGCCTCTTCACGGGGTGTACCTCGGGCTGCGGCGGCTCCTGTCGCGCCCGGAGCCGCTCGCGGTGACGCGAGTCGAGGGCCTGCTGGATCGCTCCGTCGCCGAGGCACTGCGCGCGGTACAGCCCAGGACGCAATTCCGAGGGCAGCGCTCGGTCGAGCTGTACGCGACCCGCTTCAGCGGGGTCACGATGCCGGGTTGGCACTGGCTGCTGTTGCGTTCCGAACGGGACGCGGGGGCTCCGGTCGCGGGTCTGGTGCTGGCGCGGTACGTGCCGGGCCAGGCCGCCCTCGACGTGGTCGACGTCATATGGGACCAGGCACGGCTGTCCGCGGCGTCCGTGATGCACGCCGTCGCGCGTGCGGCGCGCGCCGACGGACTCCAGAAGCTGAGTCTGTTCACGCTGGCCGAGTCCCACCTGGCACGCTGCCTCGAGCGATGCGGCTTCGTCCGCCGCCCCGACACGCTCCCCCTGGTGCTGCACCTGATGCGCCAAAACGTCGCGCTCCCCCCGGCGCAGGACTGGTTGCTTACGTCCTTCGACGGCAGTGCCTGGTAGGTCGGCGGGGCGTGAATGAAACGGGGGGCCAACCTGCGCCCCCCGTTCCCCGCACGTCCCGTCTACTCGCTAGACGCCACTCGAAGAGGGCACCTCGGTGACGCTGTCATGCCCGTTGCCGTTGCCATTCCCGTTGCCGTTGCCGTTGCCACTGGGGGATACTTTGGAGCGCCCCCCGGTCACGGCCAGCCAGCGCCGTCGCATCCCGATCTGATCGTCGAGCTGCTGGCGGAGCTTCGCCACGGTCGTGTCCACCAGGTGGATGCGCCAGTCGATGTACTGCTCCGCCTGGTCGGGGGTCCAATCCGCCGGACCCGTAAACACCAGCTCCTCTTTGGGTTCGACGTCGTGCACCAGCTGCGCTTCGTCACGCTCGCCCACCTCCATCTTGGCGAGCACATCCGTGACCTTCCGTCCCATCAGGTCCAGCCTGCGTCCCATGCGGGCCTCCTTACGGCGGTTTCTGCGGGTCCTTGTCTAGGGCGCGGTCGCTCGGTCGTGCTGCGCTATATCATCGATAGATGGTATAGCGGATAGCTGCTATAATATATATAGTTGTTATATCACGCAAGGAGGGGTGAGGATGTCACGGTATCGAGGCCAGAAGGTCCGCTATCGTCGCAGGGGGGTGGTGCGCTTGCGGTTGCGGCAGCTATTGGAAACGCGCCCGGTGTCGCCCTACGGGCTGGCCAAGTTCACCGGCTTGAGCTTGAACACGATCTACCGGCTCACGCGCCCCAGCGGGCGGTTCACACTCATTCGCGCCGACACGATCGAGCGGCTGTGTGGCGCGCTGCGGGTGACGCCGAACGAGCTGTTCGAGTACGAGAAGCCGTCCTAGCTCAGGTGTGGTGCACCACGCCGTCCGCCACGTTGTCTTGGTGCCGCAGCGTGACGACGGCGGTGCGCTTGCGTCCGAGGTCTACCTCTACCACCAGGTGGCTCTTGTCGCGCGCCATCCGCCAGCGGCGGGACGCCTGCGGCGCACCACCGGCCGCCGCCAGCGCGGCGGTGACCACCGCTTCCGGAGGATCGCTCACCGCCGCGAGCTCTGCGCAGGTGGCACAGCGGTGTGACTCGGCGCTCAGATCCGCGGTGCACACGCGACGGCCGCAATATCCGCATGCCGCACGATGCAGCTCGCACGTGCCGCGTCCGCAGATGGGACACGCGGCGACCTCGTCGGACGCGAACAGCGCCGCTGGCTCCTCGGCGCAGGCAGCCCGGTGCCGGGCGCACACCAGCCGTCTCGACCGATCGGCGCGGCGCAGGTGGGGCGAGCAATGCACCTGTTCATCCACCGCGCACACCGCCTGATGCGCCGTGCACACCGACTTGCCGCAGGTGGCGCACGGCGCCACCTCGTCCACGCCCACCGGCTCGTTGGTCCCGCCCTCGCAGTACCTGAGACACGCGGCGCACAAGCGGCGGCTCCCCTTGGGGGCGTCGGCGTGGCTGCGCTGGGCGTGCCGGTTGCACACCTCCCGGCCGCAGCTGCCGCACGGCGCCAGGCACGCGGAGCACGCCGCGTGCCCGTCCTCGGCGCACGCGCCGGCGTGAGCGGTGCAGTGCTCGAGCCGGCAGGACGGGCACACCTGCACGTGCTCGTCGCACGCCGGCTGGCCGTCCACGCGACACTCGAGCGTCCCGTGGTCGGCGCAGAAGTCCTCGCCGCATACCGAGCAGCGGTGCGAGCAGGCGTCACAGCCGCAGTGGTCGTGGCGGCAGATCACCAGCATGGCCGGCGGGCGGCCGCACTGCGGACACGCCAGCGACCAGCCGGACGCACCACTGAGCGACCGCTGCGCGGCGAACATCGCGCGGCGCCCCCGCACCGACTCGAGGTGCCATTCGGCGCGCTGCATCAGCACGGCGGCCTCCACCAGCTGCAGCGGGTGCACGACGGCCTTCACCTGGCTGCGGCGGATCTCTTCGGCGCGGCGACGCTCGGCGAGCGCCGAGACCGTCGCGATCGCCTCGGGGTTGGTTTGCTCCTTGACCACCGACTCGAAGTATCGGTCCAGCCGGCCGAGCTCGGCCGCGAGCTCCTGCTCCGCCGCTGCGCGGCGGGTGGCGACACGCTCCGCCGCCTTCTCCCGGAGATGGCTCAAGAGGAGTCGCAGCAGCTCACCGGCCTCCCGCGCCGGGACGGCCGCCGCCCCGGCGCCCGCCGGATCCGCGGGCGGGACCCGGCCGGCCTCGAGTTCGAGGAACGCTGCGGCCAGATCGGCACCGACCGGGGCGCCGGCCGACAGGTCGTACACGTCGGTCTCGACCACCGCCTCTTCCACGCCTGCTCCGGCGCGCAACACCACGCGCGCCACGAGCCGCCCCACGGGATGCACGGCCAGCCTGGTCGCACGGCGCTTGATCGTACCGTCGCGCACGGGAAGCGTCGGCTCGACGGCCTCCGGATCGCTCGACGGCGGAGCCGCGGGCGCGATCAGGCCGAGGGAGAGCCGCGCCGCCCGCGCGCGGATCGCCTCCACCACCTGTGAGACGAACGGGCTGCCGAGCACGGCGATTTCGGCGTCCGGGTCGCGCTCGAGCGCGTCGAGCGAGAACGCCACGCGCAAGCGGTCGCGGTCCCTGAAGAACGGGCGCTCGGCCGAGGGGAGCCTGAGCTCCGCGTGATCAGGGCCGAGGGCGGCCTGTTTCACGCCCGCGAGCTCACAGTAGCGCTCGAGCAGGGGCCGCAGCGCCGAGCCCGCCAGCGGGTCGGCGTCCCTCGGGGCCTGAGGCGCGGCCGCCGGTGGCTTGCGGCGGGGTTTGCGCGCCGGTCTGCGCGCCGCTGTGCGCTTCACGCGTCGGCCTCGATATCCACGAGCGCGAGGGGCAGGCGCTCGACCTGTGCTACGAGCGTGATCGCGCGGCCGGCGCTGGTCAGGCCGGTGAGCCGCACCAGGTCTCCGTACTTGGGATGATGGCCGGCCGGCTGGGCGGTCGTGACGCCACCGACCGGCTCGATCGACTCCAGCGCCTCGAGCACGTCCGTCACGTGCAAGCCGAGCTTGAGGCGCTTCGCGTCCCAGCCGGCTGCCCTGACGACCTGGCTCGTGCCGAACCCGAGGCGCAGGCGCCCGGGGACCGACAGCGTCCCGAACCGGCGCTCGAGCCGCATGGCGTTGTCGTCCGGCGCGATAAGGGAGTTGAGCGCTTCCTGCGCCTTGCCCGCCGCACTGCTCTTCTCGATGTCGGCGCCGAGCGTCGCCACCCGGCGTGCAAAGTCCGCGTCGTCTTCGGCGGCGAGCCATTCTTCGGCAAGCCGGCCTTCGAACTGCTGGGCGCCGCCGAATTCCCCGAGGATCAGGTCCAGCTCGCCCACGACCAGCTCGAACAGCTTGATCTTCTGGTCCAGCAACTGGAGGATGTACGCCTCGATGGTCCCGGTCGCCGCCAGGTTCACGATGTGGACCTCGCGCGTCTGCCCGATGCGGTGCAGGCGGCCGATGCGCTGCTCCACCACCATCGGGTTCCAGGGCAGGTCGTAGTTCACGAGCACGTTGCAGAACTGCAGATTGCGTCCTTCGCTGCCCGCGCGAGTGGCGATCAGCACACTGCGCGGGTCCTGGTGGAAGGCGCGGATCCGCGTATCCCGCTCGGGCGTCGAATGAGCGCCCCAGTAGACGATGGGCGTACGGCCCAGCTGCTTGACGCGCTGTGCGATCAGCTCGATCGTCGGGCGGTGGTCGCTGAAGACCACCACGCGGTCGGGCGTTTCCTGCAGCAGTTTGGTCAGCACGTCCAGCTTGGCGTGTGTCTTGATGCGGCGCGCCCGCTGGGCCAGCTGGCGGGCGATCGTGCGGTACTCGGGGCTGATGCGCTCAGCCTCGCCCAGGTGCTCGAGCGACTCGGCGAGCGCGCGCGCGGAGGAGCACAGCCGCTGGCGCAGGTGGATGACCGCGAGCTGCAGGATTCCCTTCTTGGTGGGCCGCCGGCGCCGCTTGCCGTCTTCCACCTCTTCCTGCTCGGCCGGCTGGATGAAGCCCTCTCGGTACAGCCGTCGCAGGAACTCGGTGGTGCGCTGATACAGGTCCGCCTCGGCGCGCGTCAGCTTGACCTCGGGGTGGCGCGGCCGGCGCGGCGGCAGGTCCAGGTCGAGGGCGACGCTCGAGCGCCGCGTGCGGATCATCACCGCGTGCGTCAGGGCGCGCAGGGCTTCGGGGTCGCGCGGCTGGCGGCGGTCGCCCGAGACGAGATGCTCGCTCTTGAACTCCTGCCAGGTGCCGAGCTGGCCGGGCCGGAGCAGCGTGATGAGGTTGTACAACTCGCGCAGGTCGTTCTGGAGCGGCGTCGCCGTGAGCAGCAGGATGAAGTCCCGCTCGATTTTCTCGATGAACTGGTAGGTCGCGCCGCGGTGGCTCTTCACCTTGTGTGCCTCGTCGACGATGACGAGATCCCAGCGGTGTCGCAGGATCTCTTCCGCGTGCCGGCGCGAGCGCGCGCGGTCGTGCGAGATGATCGCCCTGGTGATGGCAACGCGCTGCCAGTCGTCGGGCTCGGTCGGGGTCTCGAAGCGCTCGAAGAACTTCTCCTCGAGCTCGCCCTGCCACTGGCCCACGAGCGAGGCGGGCGTCAGGATCAGCACGCGGCGGGCGAGGCCGCGGATCGCCAGTTCTTTATAGATGATGCTCGCCTCGATCGTCTTGCCGAGGCCGACCTCGTCGGCGAGGATCGCGCGGCCGCCCATGTCGCGCAGCACGCGCTGGGCCACGTCGATCTGGTGGGGCAGCTCCTTGATCGCGTTGGCGTCGAGCGTGATCAGCCGGTCGAAGCCGGGGACGAGGGCGATACGCTCCGCCTCGCGCCGCAGGTCGTACCAGGCACGATCGGCCGGCGGTTCCTTGAGCTTGTCGACGAAGAGCGTCAGGGACCGCTCGTCGACCGCCCAGGAGTCGTCGCGCAGTGGAGCGGGCTCAGGCAGCGTCACACGATGCCTCTGGAGTGGGGGTGGGCAATATAGGAAATCGGTAGATTCCCGGCATGGCCTTCGACCCGCTCCCGCAGCAGCGCCTTGCCATTGAAGCGCCGCTCGGCCCCGTCCTCGTGGTCGCGGGACCGGGCGCGGGAAAGACGTTCTGCCTCATCGCGCGTATCAACCATCTCATCGCCACCCTGGGCGTGCCGCCCGAGCGCATCTGCGCCGTCACGTTCACGAATCGGGCGGCCGAGGAGATTGCCGTCCGTCTGAAGCACACGCTGCGGGATCGTGCCGACGCCATCACGCGGGGCACGATCCACGCGTTGTGCCTCGCCCTGCTGCGGGAGCACGCCGAGGCGGCGGGCCTGCGGAGGGGGTTCGGCGTTGCCGACGAGCAGTACCAGAAGGTGATCCTGGGCCGGCTGCACGTGCCGCTCGAGCAGCGCGGATCGCTGCTGAACCGGTTCAGCCGGCATCGCGTGCAAAAGCGGGACTTCGAGCTGTCGGCCGAGGACGCGCGCCTGTTTCGCGAGTACGCCGTCTGGCTGGCGCACCGCAACATGGTGGACTTCGACGACCTCGTCACCAAGGCCGAGCAGCTGGTGCGCACGCGGGGCGACATCGCCGACGCGATCGCCGCGCGCTGGGACTATCTCCTGGTCGACGAGTTCCAGGACGTGAACGCGGTTCAGTACGACCTCCTGAAGCGCCTCGCGGCGCCGCACGGCAACCTGTTTGCGGTCGGCGACGACGAGCAGTCGATCTTCACCTGGACGGGGGCGGACCCGTATGTCCTGGTGCGGTTCGGCCGCGATTACGGGATCGAGCGACCCATCGTGCTGGACAAGAACTGCCGCTGCTCACGTCAGATCTTCGAGACCGCGCGGCGCGTGCTGGCGCAGAACCCCCAGCTGTTCGAGAAGCAGCTGAGCGCCGATCAGGAATCGCCGTACGACGTCGGCGCATTCACCTTCCGCGACGAAGAGGAAGAAGCCTCCTGGCTGATCGAAGACCTGCAGAGCGACCGCGCGGCGTCCGGCCTGGGATGGGGCGACTACGCAGTTCTCTACCGTAGGCACAAGCTCGGCGAGTACCTCGAGGGACGACTGCTCCGAGCGGGGATTCCCTGCCGGCTGGCGCGCGGCCGCTCGCTCGTCGAGGACGACGTCATCAAGTACGTGATCGCCGCGCTGCGGATCGTGCGCAATCCCGACGACGCCGTCGCGCTCGAGTCCTTCGCGCGCTGCGTGCTCTCGGCGCACTTCCTCCAGGAAGTGCTGGCCTCACCCCCGTTCCCCCTCTCGTCCTCACCCCCTGTCCCCCTCTCCGCTGATGCGGAGAGGGGGGACGCAGCCGACTTCCTTGCCGCCGTACGCTCGCTGGCCCGGCGCCGGCCGGCGCAGGACCCCGACACGAAGAAACTGTGGCGGCTCGTGTTCCAGGTCGAAAACCTCCGCGCCCTGCCCCGGTCGCACCGCGCGTTGGCGCCGCTCGTCGATGAGATCCTCTCGCAGAGCGTCGGGCCCTACCGCAACGCGCTCGAGGAGCGGCACGACGAGCTCACCGACCCCGCCGATAGCCCCGACGCGGTGCGTCTCGCCGAGCGGCTCGCGGCGGCGATGGCGGCGGAGCAGGAGATCGTGATCGAGCCGCAGGGCGGGCTGGAGATTGCCTTGCGCGGGATGCTGATAGCGGCTGGTCTGCGTCACGTGCCAACCTCGACGACCGCCCGAACCTCCCCAACCCCCATCGCTTCCCCGCTCACCCTGTTCAAGGCGCTCCAACTGCTGCACTCGAAGGAGCTCGATACCGCGCTCGAGCGCTACGTCACCTTCGACCTGGAAACGACGGACAGCGACGTCGCCACGTGCGGTGTCGTCGAGCTCGGCGCGGCACGGGTCGTCAAGGGCGAGATCGTGGACCGGTTTCACACGCTGGTCCAGCCGTACCAGCCGATCTCGCCGCGGGCGAGCGCGATCCATGGCTACACGGATCGCGACGTGCAGAATGCGCGCTCCTTCGCCCAAGCGTGGCCCGAGTTTCGCGCTTTCGTCGGCAAGGACGTGCTCATCGCTCACAACGGCCAGCATTTCGACATTCCCGTGCTGCGCCGGCTCGCGGCCGGACAAGATGGAGTCGACGACCTCCTGTTCTACGACACGCTGCCGCTCGCCCGCTCTCTCTCCCGCGACAGCGCCAAGCTCGAGGACCTGGCCCTGCGGTTCGGGATCGACGCCGGGCGGGCCCACCACGCGTTGGACGACGCGGTCACGCTGGCCCGGGTCTACCGCGAGCTCGAGCGCCTGCGGGAAATTCGGGCGCGCAAGGCGGTGCTGGTCAACCTGCTCGACTACCTCGGATTGGCCTTGGCGCTGGAACAGGGACCGGGCAGCGGGGAGCGGGATCTGCTGTTCAAGCTCGCAAAGTTCTACACGTTGGGCCGATACAGCGATGCCCTGGCGTACTACGCGATGGAGCGCGAGCGCACGGGTGGGGCGGCGCCTGCGGTCGACGAGGTGATCGAGCGGCTGGGCGGGCGCGCGCTCATGACACACCTCCGTGCCGAGCCCGACCCGGCGCAGCGATATCCCGCCGCGGTGGCGCGCTTGCGGGCGCTGATGGACGGGCCCTCACCCGGTTCCTCACCCCCTGTCCCCCTCTCCTCGTCAAGGTCCTCACCCCCTGTCCCCCTCTCCACTACGTGGAGAGGGGGAACGCTCGAAGAAAGTATCGATCGCCTGCTCGAGCGCGTGGCGCTGTCCACGTCGGAGGGCATCGAGGTCGCGCCCGATCGCGTCAACCTCCTCACGCTGCACTCGACCAAGGGGCTGGAGTTCTCGCGCGTGTACATCGTGGGAGTGGAGGATTACCAGATCCCGGGCTATCGCGAGTCGACGGAGAAGCGGCAGGCCGAGATTCAGGAGGCGCGGAGGCTTCTGTATGTGGGTATGACGCGGGCGCGGCAGCGGCTGGTGCTGACGCGGGTCGAGCGCCGGTTCGGGATGGAGGCGGGGGGAAGTACGTTCCTCGAGGAAATGGAGTTGGAGGTACAAGACGTGGCAGCGCCCGGAGCGAAGCCCTAGTCCTTCTTCCAGGCGCCGAGCAGGCGTCGCAACAGAACGAGCTGGCCCAGGTGGTACGAGTTGTGGTCGGCGAGCACCAGCGCTTCACGCAGCACGGTTTGTCCGGTGCCGTGGGGAATGCGGGCAAACAGGTCGGTCTTCGGGTCGGCCACGAGGCGCTGCATGGCGCGCAGGTCGCGCTCCACCTGGGCCACGCTCGCGTCCCAGGCGGCGGCCTCTGGCGGGGCGTCGTGCTCGGGCCAGTAGCCCGCCGGCCACTCCGGAGAAACGTGCTCCTCGCTCTTCGTGAACTCGACGATGTCCCACTGCGAGATGCGGACGTGCTCGAGCAGGCGCCACGGCGTAAAGGGCTGCCCGGCGGGTCTCGTGCCCCGGAGCGCGCCCGGCCAATCGGCGAGCGCGTCCCGGAAGGTGACGTGGGCGTGACCGCCGCGCAGCAGCTCGAGCACGTGGTCGCGGACGGCGCCACGTGGATCGGTGCGCCGCGGCTTGCGTTTGACGGGCATGCAAGGCCTCCTGGGCTTCTGGCGCAGCCTTGAAGTTACCACCCACCGTGATCCCCGGGCTGGCGCCCGGGGTCAGTTGGGTCCGGTTCAGGCCCTTCCCAGCATCAGCAGCACGCCCTCGTGCTCGAGCAGCCAGCGCTTTCGATCGAGGCCGCCGCCGAAGCCCGTCAACTCCCCGCGCGCGCCGACCACCCGGTGGCAGGGAACGATGATAGGGATGGGATTCTTGCCGTTGGCGGCGCCCACGGCGCGCGTCGCGTGCGGGTCGCCGAGCCGCAGCGCCAGCTGGCCGTAGCTGGTGGTGGCGCCATAGGGAATGGTGCGCAGCAGGTCCCAGACGCGTCGCTCGAATGCCGAGCCGGCGGCGTCGAGCGGCAGGTCGAACGTCGTGCGAGTCCGATCGAAATACTCGGTCAATTGCCGGCGGACGCGCGCCAGCAACGCGCCGGCGGGACCGCGGCCATCGTCTTCCACCCACCCCGGCTGCTCCTCGGGTGCAGCACGGTTGCGGTGGACCGGAAAGAACACTCCCTTTAGGGCGGTGTCCGAGGCCGCGAGGACGAGTTCGCCAACGGGACTGGGGAAGCGCGTGAACGTGATGGGCATGGGCGGTGATTGCTTAAAGGTAGCCGCGCGTCTCGACCGGGGAATGCAAAGGGCCGCCCGGCAGACGCCGGACGGCCCCCACTACGATTGAAAGAGCGCCGCTGGCTTCAGGGACCGACGGAGCTCGTCGCGGAGCCGACGATGATCTCGCCGGTCGTCGTCGGGATACCGCCGATCACCTGGCCGGTGAGCGGATCGACGGTCCCACCCGTCATGCTCTGCAGGTACACGTGGATCATGTTCACGGTCAGGCCGCTGCTCGTCACACCATCACCGGTGGGGATCTGCTCGTTCAGCACGACATAGCCGACCCCGGGAAGGCTCTGCTGGGTGTTGGGGGCGACGGCCGCGTCCCCGGACGTCACCGGCACGCCGGCCACCGTGAGGTTCGTGAACGTCGAGCCGTCGGCGTTGCTGAACGCACCGCTTTGGCCGGCGCTGCTCATGACGTTGGCGACCACTTCATCCGCCGTGATCAGTCCGTTCAGGATGTTCACACTCGCCGCGCTCGACGTGCTCTGCGCGCCCGCCTCTGCGGACCCGATTTCACCCGACGTGACGCTGTTGAGGAAATCGGACGACAGGGCGCCCGCCACGTTCAGCGCACTTCCTTCGGCGTCCGCCTCGGCGCCGTCGGTGCCCGAAACAGCCGGGAGCACCGCCAGTGGCGACTGACTACTGGAACCGAGCGGCGTGTTGACGTACGTGCTGTACGCCTGGCCACCCACCGACTGGGCGCTGCCCGCCGCCGCGAGCCCAGCCACGAGCCCGACGACGAGCCCGAGGACCGCGAGGCGGTTCACCCAATGCATGGTCTTGCCGTTCATCAGTTGACTCCTTCCTTATGACTCCTAGTGCCCAATGAGCTTGGATGGTGCCGCGTGCTCAGGACCCGTGCTCCACGATGTTCCCGCCGGTCAAGTACGTCATGCCCGTGTCCCCGTGACCCGCGGTCCGCCAGCGCATCGCATCGCTGCGGGTGTTCTGTCGCCCGCCGCGATCGTTGTCGCAGACCTCGAATTGGACGCCTTCACGGCCCTGTCCCGGGTTGACGCGCGCCGTCATGTCCGGGATGCCCACCACGACACACACGCCCCCCCGATGACCATCGGAGAACTCATTCGCATACACTGGCCTACCGTCGTAGGCATCGACCCCGTCGTGGATCGACACGTGCCAGGCGAGCTTCAAGGCGTGACCGTTCACTTCGATCTCGCCCTTGGTCACGATGCAGTTCCCGTTCGCATCCTGCCCGAGAAACACGTTGAACCCGAACGTGACCTTGCCGGTCATGTAAGGAGCCGGGTCCGGGGCTGCGGGTTGGCCTCCAGCTGGCTCATCGACGTTATCGTAGTTTGACGCCGCCCGGTTGCCTGTGGGGTCGATACGCCCACCGCCCGTCCACTTCCCGGTGACGCACTGTGCCGGGGGTGGCGTGAACCAGAAGCTCGGGCGCTTCGGCGCCATGTTGACGTTCGGCTGGTCGGTACACGCCGCGGCCAGCAGTCCGGCCGCAAGGAGGCTCGGCCAGACGATCAGGGTTCCGTGTTCTCGCATCATGGGCGTTTTGCCCTCTCTGTTGACGATTCCCGCCAGTGTACGGTTCGTGTCACACACTGCGCGACCGATCAAGGAGGCAAGGGCAGTGCCAGCGACGTATCGGAATGAATCACGTCAGGGCGTGAGAGATACGTATGGCGTTGCGACACCGCGCCGCCGCGCGTGGGGCACAGATGCGTTGCGCGCTCCCCCGACGCAGCAGCGCCGCGGCGCGGCTCGCGCGACCCTGCCACCGACCATCGCTGTTGCGGGTGTGCACGGAGACGCCTCGAAGGTCCGCGGCGCGACACCGCTTCGCGGGCGGTGCAGCTGAGGTTCGACCGAGCAAAGGAGGTCCATCGTGGAACCGACCGCAGTGTCGCCGTTCGCCGCCTGGGAAAGCTTCTACGTGATCGTCGGCTCGTCGGGCGCGGCGTTAACCGGTCTGCAATTCGTGGTGGTCGTGCTGGGCGCCGAGGCACGCTCGATCGGCCCGGAGGTAGGCGCCTTCGGCACGCCCACGGTCGTCCACTTCTGCGCCGCGCTGCTCATGTCGGCGATCCTGAGCGTGCCGTGGCGCGCGGTCTCAAACGCCGGGCTCGCCCTCGGCACCGTGGGTGTAGCGGGAATCGTGTACATGGCGATCGTCATCCGGCGGGCGCGGAGGCAGATGAAGTACGTGCCCGTGCTGGAAGACTGGCTGTGGCACTGCGCCTTTCCGCTCATCGCGTATGTGACGCTGCTCGGCGCGGCGCTCGTGCTGTGGCGCGATCCCCCGCGCTCGCTCCTGGTCATTGGCGCGACGGCGCTGTCCCTCCTGTTCATCGGCATTCACAACGCGTGGGATGCCGTCACCTACATCGCCACGCAGCAGCCGCAGCACGAGGAGGGTGCGCGGGACCGCAAGAAGGGTCAGTCAGGTTGAACCCCGGGCTTGAACCCCGGGCTTGCGCCCGGGGTCAATCGACGACAGGGAAGATATCCACTAGAAGCGGCGCCGCGGGGGCCGAGTGGGTGAGCGCGCCGATCGAGATCAGCCGCGCTCCGGCCTCGGCGTAGGCGCGCGCGGTCTCGGGGGTGATGCCGCCCGACGCCTGGACGGTCACCTCCGGCCCGGCGCGCCGTACCCACGCGGCCACGCGTTGGGGCGGCTGGTTGTCGACCAGGATGTGGCGCACGCCGGCGGCAAGGGCCCGTTCGAGCTGCGCGTCGTCCTCGACTTCGACGACGACCGGCACCCCGGGGGGAGCCGCCCCGAGCGCCCGGGCGAGGTCCCCCGACCCGAGCAGCGCCCAGTGGTTGTCCTTCCAGAGCACGGCCGCCGCGAGCGAGCGGCGATTCTCCACGCCGCCGCCCACCGTCACCGCGTAGCTCTCGAGCGCGCGCAGACCGGGGGTGGTCTTGCGCGTATGCGTGACGTGGGCGCGCGTTCCCGCCACGGCTTCCACGACGCGGCGCGTGAGGGTCGCGACGCCCGACAAGCGCTGCAAGAAGTTGAGGGCGACGCGCTCGCCCGAGAGCAGCGTTGCCGCGCTCGCCCGGGCGCGCGCGAGCACGACGCCGGGCGTTACCCGGTCGCCTTCGGCGCACAGCGCTTCGACGCGCGCAGCGTGCTCGAGCTCCGCGTACACGAGCGCGACGAGCGGGAGGCCCGCGACCACGAAGCGGCCCTCGGCCACGAACTGGGCGCACGCAGGACGGCGCGCGGCCGCGCCGAGCAGGCGGGTGGTGACGTCGTCCGCGGCGCGGTCTTCCTCCAGGGCCCGGCGGACGGCGTCGCGGTGGGGCGACTCAGCCAATCGCCAGCATCCGGTCGATGGCGCGGCGTGCTCGTCCGGCGACTGCGGGAGGTACGGTCACGACGTGCTTCAGGTCGCGCAGCGAGTCCCGCAGCTTCTCGAGGGTGATCTGCTTCATGAAGCGGCACTCGGCCGACTCGGCCAGCGCGTAGAACTCCTTGTCGGGGTTCTCGCGGCGCAGCCGGTACAGCACGCCCGTCTCGGTCGCGACCACGAAGCGGCGCGCCGGCGAGGTCCGCGCCCGCCGCGTCATTTCTTCGGTCGAGACGATGTGAGTACGACCGGTGGCGACGTCACCGTCCGCGGCCGCGTAGTACATGGTGCTGGTCACGCAGCCGCACTCGGGATGCACCAGGAACTCCGCATCCGGGTGCTCGCGCCGCTTGGCCTCCACGTCCGCGGGGCCGAGCGCCGCGTGCACATGACACTCGCCCATCCACACGTCGAGCGCGCGGCCAGTCACCCTGCGCACGTGGCTCCCCAGAAAGAAGTCCGGGACGAACAGCACCGGGACGTCGGGGGGCAGCGCCTGGACCACCGCCACCGCGTTGCCCGAGGTGCAGCAGTAATCCGCTTCGGCCTTCACGGCGGCACTGCAGTTCACGTAGGCGACGACCAGGCCGTCGGGATGCGTGGCGCGCCAGGCCCGCACGTCCGCCGCCTGGATCGTGGCGGCGAGCGAGCACCCCGCGTCCGGGTCGGGGATGAGCACGCGCTTGTCGGGGTTGGCAATGGCAGCCGTCTCGGCCATGAAATGCACGCCGCAGATGACGAGCAGCGGCGCATCGAGCTCCGTGGCGCGCCGCGCCATCCGGAGCGAGTCGGCCACCACGTCGGCCACGTCCTGGATCTCGGGTCGCTGGTAGTTGTGCGCCAGGATCGCGGCGCCCCGCTGCGCCTTGAGCGCCAGGATTTCTGTCGTGAGAGCCGTCATGACACACACCCATTGGTGGAGGAACCGCTGCGGGGGGGCCGTTTGGGCAACGCCTCGGTCCACCGAAGGGGATGGACCGCTCCCAGCAGGGGGCGCGAACGTCACCGCGCCATCTGAATGCTACACGGAAGGCGTGTCGGGCGGGAGCACCCGCTCTTTCGGGACGCCTGATGGCGCCCTATGATCAATCGGATGACGACGTCGCCGCTCGCGGCTCGGCCACGCCCGACCGTGACCCGCTTCCTCGTCGGCCTCAACCTGACGGTCTTCGTCGCGATGGCCGTCGCCGGCGTGTCCGCCCTCGACCCCTCGGGGGAGGCCCTCCTTCCCTGGGGGGCGAACTTCGGACCCCGCACCCTCAGCGGCGAGCCCTGGCGACTGCTCACGTCTACGTTCCTCCACTTCGGCGTGATCCATCTCGCGATGAACATGTGGTGCCTGTGGGCTCTGGGTACCCTCGCCGAGCCGCTCCTGGGAGGTGGGGCGTTTCTGCTGCTGTACCTGTTGAGCGGCCTCGGGGGCAGCGTGCTCAGCATGCTGGTGCACCCGATGGTGATCAGCGCGGGGGCCTCCGGAGCCGTCTTCGGCGTCGCGGGCGCACTGATCCCATTGCTCTGGTTGCGGGGCGACGGGCCCAAGTTGACCGGGCCCGGGAACGCCCTGGGCAGCGTGATCGGGTTCGTCGCCTACAACCTCGTCTACAGCTTGACTCGACCCAATGTCGACATGGCGGGTCACGTCGGCGGACTCGTGGTGGGGCTCGTCCTCGGGTTCCTGTTCAAGCCCCGCGCGGCCGGCGACGAAGCGCGGCTCACCTTCCCCTCCCTGGCCGCCGCGCTCGCCGTCGCGCTGATCATCGGGTACGGGGAACACGCGGCGCGGGGACTGCACCGCTCCGTGTCGGCATTGGGGCGGGCGCAGCGCGACATCAACGCCGGCGCGTACGACCGGGCGATCGCGGCGCTCGACTCGGTACTCGCGCACGACACGGCTGCGGGGGACGCCCACCGACTCCTGGCCATCGCCTACGGGAGCACCAGCCGCTGGCGGGAAGCGGTGGGAGAGCTCGATACCGCGATCGCCCGGACGCCGAACGACCCTTCGCTCTTCTTCGAGCGCGGCAACGCTCATCTGGAGCTGCGGGATGCGAGCCCCGCGATCGCGGACTATGCCGCGGTGATTCGCCTCGCGCCGCGAGTGGCGGTGGCGTACTACAACCTGGGGGTGGCCTATCTGCGCCGCGGCGACGTGGACAGCGCCCGCCTTGAGTTCGCAAAGGCGGCCGACATGCCGGGTGACGAGAAAGTGCGGCGCGACGCGCAGCATGCCCTCACACGGCTCGGGCGCGCTCCGCCCCCCGCAGTACTGGGACTGTCGGCAGCCCAGGAACTCGCTGCCCTACGCAGCCGGCTGGCGCAGGCCCGGGATGCGTTCGACCGGGGCCGCTACGCGCCGGCGACAGTCGCGCTTCGCGTCGTCGAGCGGGACGCCCGGAGCCTCGCCGCCCGATACCCGGACGATATGGAAGTCCTGCAGCTCGTCGCGGACAGCCGCGCCCTGCTGACCCGCGTGCGGGACGCCTGCCTGGCGGAGCAGGTCGTCGCCGGGCGGCGCGCGGAGGCCCCGCCAACGTGCCCGTGAGCGCGCCGTCGCTGGCTGTCGGCGTGCTGCTCCTTGTCGCGAGCCCCGCCGCCCTCGTCGCCCAGGCGCAGCCGTTCTCGATCGGCGACATCGAGGAGCTCGTCGCCAGTGGTGTGAGCGACGTGCGGATCGTGCAGTTGGCGCGGCGCGACTGCCTTCTGTTCAAGCTCGATGCGACGAGCGAGCAGCGCCTCCAAGCCACGCGCCGCGCGAGCGCTGCGTTGCTGCGGGGCTTGCGCACGGCCTGCTATGCCGGCGCCGCCCTGGAGGTCACGAGCGATCCCACCGGGCTCGAGGTCTGGCTGGGCGATCGCCGGGTGGGTGCGACCCCGTTGCGCGCGGAGGTCGGGCGCGGTGTCCGTACGGTCGCCGTGAGTCGTGGTGAGTGGCGCGAGAGCGTCACGACGCGAGTCCCGGTCGACCACCTGGTGCGCGTGCACTTCACGGCGCCTGCCGACACGCTCGCCTGGCCGGTGGAACCGACGCGCGAGGGGCTCGCGGCCGCACTCGACCGTTCGGTGCAATGGGCGCCCTCCCGCCCCGAACCGGTCGAGCCAGCGCCGTTCGCAGCAAGGCGCCCCAAGAGCGGGCGGATTGTCGGAGCGGTGCTGGGAGCGGCGGCGGGGAGTTGGGCCGGATACGCGATCGATCCGCACAGCGACTCGGTGGTTGTAGACGTCGTCGGAGGCGGCGCGCTGGTGGGTCTCTTCGGGTGGTGGCTGGGCAGGAAGCTCGACGACGCGGCGTACAAGCGGCGGGTGAAGGCCTACGAGGTGCAGGCCAGGGCCCACGACAGTGCGGTGGCGGCCTGGCGCGCCCAGATGGACGCCGAGCATGCGGCGTGGCTCGAGCAGCTGGTCGACAGCGCCTCGGCTCGCGAGCACATGCGGGCTGAGTCCCTCAGCGTCGGGATCCGCTCCGAGAACGAGCGCATCCGCGCGCGGAACCGCGCTGCACTCGGGCCGACCGTGACCACAGAACCGCTACCGTAGCGAGCGGTCGCTCCCGCGTCACTGGGACGCGACCGTCTCCTTCACTCCCAGCCCATCCTGCCGGTGGTAATTCGGATAGGGCGGCCGCTTGACCTGCGGCGCGGGGTGCTGCTTCAGCAGCTGCAGCACCACGTCTACGGCCTTCTCGAGCTGCGGATCGTGTCCCTGTCGCACCGCAGCCGGGTCGAGATCGACGTCGTAATCGGGCAAGATCCCGTGGTTCTCCACTTCCCATTCGCCATTCAGGCCGTACAGCGCGAAGCGCGGGGCCATGACGTTGCCGCCATCGATCAGCTCCGGATAGCCGCCGATCCCGACCAGTCCGCCCCACGTCTGCTTCCCCACCAACGGCCCGACGCCGGCCTTCCGGAAGTACCAGGGCAAGGCATCGCCGCCGGACCCGGCCATTTCGTTGACGATCATCACCTTGGGTCCGTAGATCGAGGCCGACGGGCTGCTCCAGTCCGCGCCTTCGCGCGTCGTGATCTTGCTCATGAGTGGCCGGTGCAGGAAGTCGACGACCCAGTCCGCGAGCTGTCCGCCTTCGTTGAATCGCTCGTCGATGATGACCGCTTCTTTCCCGACCTGTGCGAAGTAATAGCGATTGAAATTGTTGTAGCCCGCCCCCGCCGTGTTGGGCAGGTAGACGTAGCCCACGCGCCCGCCCGTCATCTCCGACACCTTGCGCCGGTTGCCCTCGATCCAGGCGAAGCGCCGCAGGTTCTCCTCGCTCTCCACCGGGACGACCGTCACATCGCGCGCGCCTGTGCCGTCGGGCGACGGCCCCACTTTCAAGATCACCTGCTTCCCGGCAGTCTCCTCGAAGAAACTGTACAGGTTGTCGGCGGACCGAAGCTGGCGCCCGTTGACTGCCAACAGGTAGTCGCCGGCCTTGATGTTCACTCCCGGTTGGGTCAACGGCGCCTGCAGACCGGGATTCCAGTTCTCGCCGTCGTATACCCTGGTGATGCGGTAGCGCCCGTTCTCCTGCGCGTAATCCGCGCCCAGCAAGCCGCCCTTTACTTTCTTGGGCTCCGGCCCCTCGCCCCCCCAGAGGAACATGTGGCCCACTGTCATCTCGCCGAGCGCGTCCTCCAACAGGTAGGTGAGCTCGTCGCGCGAGGCCAGGCCGTCGAGGTACGGCTGATACTTCGCCGCCACCTTGTCGAGGTCGAGCCCATGATGATTGGGGTCGTAGAAGAAGTCGCGCTCGATGCGCCAGGTCTCGCGATACTGCTGCCTCCACATCTCGCGCGGCTGGACGTAGACCAGCAGCGAATCCAGCTTGAGCGGACCCTCCCCAGGCTTCGGTTTGCCACCGCTCGCGGGCGGCTCTTCCGTGCCCGCCATCACCCACTGCTCGCCTTTGCGGTAGAGCAGTTTCTCACCGTTGAACGACACCGCGAAGTCGTTGATCTCGTCCACGAACTTGTCGAGCTTCCGCTTCTCCAAATCCCATTTGTAAAGGGTCTGGGAGAGATTTGGAAAGTCGGCTTCGGTGATGACGCGCGGCCCCTCGGAGATGAACAGGATGCCCGACTTACCGGGAACCATGTTCAGGTAATTCCTTGCCGGGATCGGCAGCGCCACGATGCGCTGTGAGATCCCCTCGAAGTCGATCCTCACGACGGGGGGAGGCTCTTCCTTCTTGGGTTTGTCCTTCTCATCCTGCTTCGGCTCGTTGCCCTTTTCCTCGTCGCTCTCCGGAGCGAGCGGCGAGCCTTGGTCTTTCGCCAGCACGACCGCGTAAACGCTGCGGGTCTGCGGCCGGTTGTTGCTGGACATGTCGAACCCCTCGGCGGACGGCCCCACATCGGTGCTGGCCGTGAAGTACAGGTACTTGCCGCTCCGGTCGAAGGTCGCGTACAGCGCGTCGCTCATCCCATCGGTGAGCTGGAAGGCCTTCCCCTGCTCGAGCGAATACACCCATACGGCGTGCAGGAAGCTCGGCAACTGTTTCGTGTACACGAGCCACCGGCTGTCCGGCGCCCAACGGAGGTTGAAATACGCCCCCTCGTAGTAATCGGCGTCCACCTTTATGGGCGCACCCTTCGCAACGTCTACGTACCACACGTTCAACCGCTTGTCGCTGTAGGCGATCTTCTGGCCGTCCGGGGACCACACGGGCGAATAGAAGAACGACGGCGGGTTACCCAGGTTTATCTTCTTCGCGTCGCCGAGCCCGCTCTGATCGCGGATTTCGAGGTTGTATTCGCCCGACGCCTCCGAGAAGTAGGCCACCCACTTCCCGTCCGGCGACCACGCGGGATCCCGCTCCGCGACCGTCGGCGTGCGCGTCAGGTTCCGGATATCCCCTTTGTCGGAAGGCACCGTGAAGATCTCGCCCCACGCCTCCATCACGGCGCGCTTTCCGGTCGGCGAGATACCGAAGTTACGAACGCGCTTGGGATCCACCTTCACGAAGTGCGGCCGTACCTGCGGCAGGTCCCCCGCCACGCGCACGTCGAGCGTCCTGGTCTGCTGCGTCTTCAGGTCGTACAACTTCAGCGCTCCGATCTGCTCGATCACGATCGCTCCCGGCCCCGCCGACGCCGACTTGAAGTCCAGACCGTCGTTCTTGACGACCTCGCTGACCTGCTTGCTCTTCGAGTCGTACGCAAACAGGCTCACGGCGCCGTTGCGGTCGGACAGAAAGTAGACGGTGCCTCCTACCCACATGGGATTGAAGTCGTTCGAATTGTCACGCGGCACTTTCTCGATGTGCGCATCCTTCAGGTCCGCCAACCAGATCGGCGTCGTCTGGCCGCCGCGGTATCGTTTCCAGGCGCGCTGCCATTGCGGATGGGGCACGTAGGCGATGTGCGACCCGTCCGGAGACAGCGAGCCGGCCGCCACGATGGGCAGGGGATACTCGGTCGGGAAGCCGCCCTCGAGCGGCACCGCATAGAGCTTGGGGGCGAAGTGGTAGTAGCTCGAGCGCGTCGACAGGAACAACACGCTCTTCCCGTCCGGCGTCCACCCGACCACGTCGTCCAGTCCCGGGTGATACGTCAACCGCTTGGGCACTCCGCCCGCCGCGGCCACGACGAATACGTCGGGATTGCCGTCATACGCTCCGGTGAACGCCACCCAGTTGCCGTCGGGCGAGAACGCGGCCCCATTTTCCGTTCCCGGCCCCGCCGTCAGCCGCCGCGCGTCGCCGCCGTCTCGACTCACGATCCACAAGTTGCCGCCATAGGTGAAGACCAGCTGAGTCGCGCTGATGGCAGGCCGGCGCAGGAGCAACGGCGGCGCACCGCTCTGCGACACGCCCAGCGAGGCGCCGCAGAGAACGAGAAGCAGGGAGACGGTGTGGGTACGCACGTGGGACCTCCGGAGGGGGAATCGGCGGAACGGCACTAACGTAGCGCTCGCGCCGACGACCGCTAGACCGGTGCCATGGGACCATCGGGCCGCGCCGCGCATGGTCGGATCCCGGCTATGATTAAGAGCGTGCGTGGGACGGTCCGGCTTCTGATCAGTGGTGTCGCGCTGCTGTGGTGGACGACGGCGGCGTCTGGGCAGGTGGTGACCGTCGTCCACAACGTCAACCTCCGCCCCGATCCCTCGCGCGAGTACCCTTCAATAAGGGTCCTGACGCCCGCCGAGCCGCCCTTGAGCCTGCTCGAATCGAGCCCCGAGAGCGGGTACTATCACGTCCGGACGAGCGCCGGAGAGGAGGGTTACGTCTGGGGGGGTTACGTGCAGGTGAGCGTCGCCCCGGCCGCGCCCACGGCACCCCTTCCCACGGGCCCCGGCGTCCCCGGATCGACGAGCATGGTGGGGTGTGGTGACAGCTTGTGGCAGCATGTGTACCATCCGTCGCGCCTGCTCGTGCAGCAGGACTGCGTCACGGTGACGGGTGTGATCGTCGACGCCACCGCGGGCCAGGCGCACCACCAGCCGGACGGCGTGCGTCACGAAGCGGACGGCGACACGCACGGGTGGCTGCAAGTCGATTCGCAGTTCGTGGACCTGATCAACGCGGGCAACAGGTCAGACGAAGGCGGGAATCTCGTGTTCGAGATCGTGTGCCACTACACCGTCACGCAGAGCGATGCGCAGCCCGCCTGCGCGGGATTCACCGATCACACGCCCATTCCGCCTCCCGGCACGCACGTCGCGATCACCGGAACCCTCGTGCAGGAGAAGAACCACAAGCAGTGGAATGAGATTCATCCCGTGTCACGTATTGAGGCGCGATAGCAGCGCCGCTACCCGGGCGAGTCACGGAGCGGCGTTCGCGATCACGACTTCCAGATCCTGGGGCGCACGCTTGCGACACTCCTTCCTGAGGTCATCCATGTCCGCCGCGAGGAACTTTCCCAGAAAGCCATCCGTGGTGAGCTCGAACGCCGGCAGCTCCTTCTTGGCGGACGTGTTGGAATACAGGGCGATCACCGCGCGGTCGTCGAACTGATAGAAGGAGTAGGTCGGGTAGCGATCGAACAGCCATACGTGAGCCGGTTGGCCGAAGTCGCGCGCCAGACGCGCGAAATAGCGGTAGGCGTCGGCGACCAGCGCCGGGATCAGGGGGCCGTCCTCGAAATGCTTGCCGAGGGAGAAGATGAGCTCGTGGCTCTCGAGATCGGGGAGAAACACTTCGAGCGTGGTGCGCGGCCGGCCCAGGAAGGCCTTGATCGCCGCGTCGTGATTCTCGCGCCAACGGCGTGAATGGATGAAATACAGCGCCATCGTTGTGGCGGACCCGATGAGATCCTCGAACCGTTGAACGAATCCGGCGAACGGACCCAGCTGGACGATGCCGAATTGGGGCTCGGGACGGGCGGTCATCCGCTCGATGCTAGCCCAGGCGAGACGCGGGAGCAAGAACTCCGGGCCGTGACTCGATTATCTTCGCCCCATGCCCGCTCCCATCCTCGTCGAAGCCTGCGTCGACTCCATCGAATCCGCTCTCGCCGCGGCCCGCGGTGGCGCGCAGCGGATCGAGCTCTGCGCCAACCTCGTGGAGGGCGGCACCACGCCCTCCGCGGGTACACTCGCGATCTGTCGGGCGCGACTCGACATCCCCATCTTCGTGCTCATTCGCCCGCGCGGCGGTGATTTCCTTTACTCCGCAGCCGAGCTCGCGGTGATGCTCGAGGACATTCGACGCGCCAAGCAAGCCGGCGCGCAGGGCGTCGTGGTGGGCGTACTGCGCGCCGACGGGGCGATCGACTCGGACCGGACCCGCGAGCTCGTCGCCACCGCGCGGCCGCTGCACGTGACGTTTCACCGCGCGTTCGACGTGTGTCGCGATGCGAACCACGCGCTCGAGACGCTCATCGGCCTGGGCGTAGAGCGGGTGCTCACCTCGGGCCAGGCGGCCACGGCCCCGGAGGGTGCCGAGACGATTGCCGCGTTGGTCCGCCAAGCGGCGGGTCGCATCACCATCCTGCCCGGGGGTGGCGTCACGCCCGACAATGTGGCGGCGCTGGTGCGCGCGACCGGCGTGACCGAAGTCCACCTCACCGGCGCGGGTGTCCACCGGAGCGCCATGACGTTTCGGGCCAAGGGCGTCGCGATCGGCAACGTGGCACCGCGGAGCGAGTACGAGTGGAGTGTGACGGAAGAACAGCAAATTCAGCGCGTCGTAGCCACTCTGAGAGGAGTGTGAGAACCCTCTCATGATCTGCAGGCGGTAGCTCCGCCGTGCCGCGAGGCGGCGTTATTTCTCCGAGAACGGAGGACACATGAGTCACCAACTCTCGGGAGGTTTCGCTCCATGACGAAGCACCTCGCTGTCATCGCGCTCGCCGCCGCGGCAATGGCCGCGTGCGAGCAGAACCGTGGTGTCACCGATCCCGCCGCGGCGGCGGTCGAGACATCGCTCCAGGCGCGGCACGCCGAGGAGCTTGGAGACGGCCGGGACGGTCCGCGCGCCATCTACACCCTCACCAACCAGGTCGCGGGCAACAGCGTCGCGGTATTCACCCGGGCGGCCGACGGCACGCTCAGCGCCGCCGGTAGGGTGGCCACGGGCGGGACGGGCACGGGCGCCGGGCTCGGCTCCCAGGGCGCCGTCGCCCTGAGCGACGACGGGCGCTGGCTGTTCGCCGTCAACGCCGGCTCCAACGACGTATCGGTGTTCGCGGTGCGCCCGTCGGGGCTGTCGCTCGCCGGCCGCACCGCGTCGGGCGGCACGCGACCGATCAGCCTCACCATCCATCGTAACGTGCTCTATGTGCTGAACGCCGGGGGGGACGGCAACATCAGCGGGTTCACCGTGAGCGCGAGCGGCGACCTCACGCCGATCTCCGGCGCCATCCGCTCGCTCTCGGCCACGAACGTCGGGCCCGCGCAAGTGGCGTTCAGTCCCGACGGCCGCCGGCTGGTCGTGACCGAGAAGACCACCAATCTGCTCGACGTGTATGCCGTGAACCAGAACGGCGCGGCCGGCGAGGGTACGTCGGTGGCGTCCGCCGGCGTGACGCCGTTCGGGTTCGCGTTCGGCCATCGCAACGAGCTGTTCGTATCGGAAGCGTCGGGGTCGGCGTCGTCCTACCTGCTCGGCAGAAGGGGCGGTGTGCGCACCGTGAGCGGTGCCGTTCTCACGCACCAGGGCGCGCCCTGCTGGCTGGTCGTGACGGACGACGGGCGGTACACCTACACGGCCAACGCCCAAGGCGCCTCGATTTCGGGCTTCACTATCGCACGCAATGGCGCGATCCACCTGCTCGATGCCGACGGGGCGACCGCCGTGGTCGGTCGCGGCACGAGCGACCTGGCCCTGAGCGCGAACGGCCGGTACCTGTACAACCTGGTGGGCGGCAGCGTCTTCGCCTTCCGCGTCCAGGAAGACGGGCATCTCGCCCCGCTCGGGACGGTGACGGGACTCCCCGGCGGTACGGTGGGACTCGCGGCGCGCTAGACGCCACCCCGCGTTCCCCCTCTCCGCGTCGCGGGGAGGGGGTTTCGGGTCGGGCTAGCGTCCTTCGCCCTCCCGCCCTATGGTGTTGAAATTCTTGAGACGACGGGTTGAGCCGTGACGTCCGCGTTGGATCGGCTGAGGGCCTCCCTGGCGGGCCGCTATACCATCGACCGCGAGCTCGGGCGCGGCGGGATGGCCACGGTCTACCTCGCCGAGGACGTCAAGCATCACCGGCTGGTGGCCCTCAAGCTGCTGCGCCCCGACCTGGCCGCGGCGCTCGGGACCGACCGGTTTCTCCAAGAGATCGACATCGCCGCTCATCTGCAGCATCCCAATGTTCTCCCCCTGTACGATTCCGGCGAAGCGGACGGCCTGCTGTACTACGTCATGCCGTGCGTCGATGGCGAGTCCCTGCGGGACCGACTCGACCGCGAGCTCCGGCTGCCGGTCGACGACGCGCTCCAGATCCTCCGCGAAATCGCCGGTGCGTTGAGTTACGCGCATGCCCACAGCGTGGTGCACCGGGACGTCAAGCCGGAGAACATTCTGCTCTCGAGCGGGCGAGCCGTCGTCGCCGACTTCGGCATCGCCCGCGCCATCAGCGCCGCCGGCGGCGATCGCATCACCGGAACGGGATTCACGGTGGGCACGCGCGCGTACATGAGCCCCGAACAGGCGAGCGGGCAGGCGCCGGTCGACGGCCGGGCAGACGAGTACAGTCTCGCCTGCGTGTTCCACGAGATGCTCACCGGTGAGCTCCCCGTCACGGACCCCGTCGCCGGGCTGGCGACGGTGCAGGACACGCTTCCCCCGGCGTTCCAGGAGGTGATGGCGCGGGCCCTCATCACGGCGCCCACCGACCGGTTCGCGACGGTGCAGCAATTCGCCGACGCACTCAGCGCGGCGGCGCGAGCCAGCGGACCTCGCATGAGAGCACGTGCCAGGCTGGCGCGCCGTGCGGTCCTGGTCGCGCTCGGGGGGGCGGCGCTGCTCGTGGGCACCTGGGCCGTGGTGCGGCGCCCTGCGGGTCCGAGCGCTGCGCCGGTCGCGTCTCGTCGCATGATCGTGGTCCTGCCCTTCGAGAATCTGGGCCAGCCGAGCGACGCGTACTTTGCGGAGGGGCTCACCGACGAAATCACCAATCGGATCGCGGAGAGCAACGGGCTGGCGGTCATCTCGCACGCCAGCGCCATGAACTACAGCGTCCGCAAGATGACCCTCAAACAGATCGCGCGAGAGCTGAAAGTGCAGTTCGTGCTGGCCGGCTCGGTCCGCACCGACCGACGAGCCGACGGGACCGGCGTGGTGCACGTGACGCCGGAGCTGACCCGGGTGTCGGACGAGCAGCTGGTCTGGGGAGGCCGCTACGACGCGGCGCTCGCCCCGGGACAGATCGTCCACGTCCAGGGTGTGATCGCCGCCGGGGTGGCGGAGGCGCTCGATGTGCGTCTGCTCTTCCCCGAGCAGCCGGCAGCCGACGTCGGACCGACGGAGAGCCTCCAGGCCTACGATTACTATCTGCGCGGGAATGCGTACGCCAGGGAGTTCCTGGTCGAAGCAGGGGCGAGGCGCGCGGTCGAGATGTACGAGCGCGCGGTCGAGCTGGACCCGCAGTTTGCGCTGGCGTACGCCAAGCTCGCACAGGCCCGCAGCATGCTCTACTACTTTTTCGATCGCTCCAGCCGGCAACTCGAGCTGGCCGGCCAGGCCGCCGATCGCGCCCTCGCGCTGCGCCCCGCGCTCCCGGAGGCTCGCATCGCACGAGGGTACCTCGACTATTGGGGGCATCTCGATTACGAGCGGGCGCTGGAGCAGTTCCGCGCGGCGCGCGAGCGGCAGCCGAACAACAGCCAGCTGCTGTGGGTGATCGCGTCGGTCGAACGCCGGCAGGGGAAGTGGGACCAGGCCCTGGCGACCTTCGAGCAGGCGCTGCAGCTCGATCCGCGCTCCAATATCTTCGCGTTCGAGGTCGGCGGCACGCTCCACTTCATGCGCCGCTACGTCGAGGCGGGAGCGCTCTACGACCGGGCCATGGCGCTGGCCCCGGACTGGGTGCCGGCCGTCGCGTCCAAAGCGCTGCTCTACCGGGCTCGGGGAGAGCCCGACAGCGCGCGGCGCGTCATGCACGACGCGGCCAGGCGACTGGACCTCACGCGCCAGATCCTGCCCGTGCTGTTGGGGGACCCTTCCTACGGACGCCTGTTCGCGATTCTCGACCAGGAATACCAGGAGGGCCTCGATCGCTTGTCGCTCGGCACGACGCCCGTGGACAGCGGGTCGTACTATCTCGCGAAGGCCCAGCTCATGACCCGGCGGGGCCGGCTCGAGCACGCGCGGGCCTACTACGACTCCGCACGCGCGGTGTGGGAACCGAAGGCGCGCGCGCAGCCCACGCAACCCGCTCCGCACGTGCAGTTGGGCATGGCGTACGCCGGCCTCGGACGTTCTCCCGATGCGGCGCGGGAGGCCGCCGTCGTGCAGGCGCTGCGGCCGGTGTCGCACGACGCGCTGCGCGGCGCCTTCTGGGCGCTGGAGCTGGCTCGGTTGTACGGCGCTCTGGGCCAACAGGACGCGGCCATCGACCAGCTGCGCTCCCTGCTCGTCATCCCCGCGCCCATTTCGCTGCCCGAACTCCGGGGCGACCCCGCGTTCGATTCGCTGCGGGGCAATCCCCGCTTCCAGGCCCTCCTGGCGGATGCTCGAGCGCCCGGTCTTTAGGGAGCTCTACCGGGTCGAAGTGGTACGAGGGGAGGGCGTGTTGCTCCTCTCCGATCGCGGTGATCACGTATTGTGCGGCCGGGTGTACGAGCACCTGGCGCGTTGGCTCACTGGCGGCCACTCGAGCGACGAGATCGTGGCGCGCCTCGCGGCTCGGCACGGAGCGGCACCGTTGTATTACGCCCTTGCCGAGCTCGAGGAGCGGGGGTATCTCGGCGAGTCGGAGCGTGGGCGCGGCGACGCGGCGCCGGCGCGGCCTGGGCTGCTGGTGCGCGAGGCTGGGGGGATCACCCTAGCGCTCACCGACGATTACCTCCGGCCCGAGCTCGAGGACGTGAACCGGCGCGCGCTGCGGGCGCGGCGCCCCTGGCTCCTCGCCAAACCGTGGGGCAGCGTCCCCTGGGTCGGCCCGCTGTTCCTTCCGGGAGAGACCTGCTGCTGGAAATGCCTCGAGCAGCGGCTGCGCGGAAACCAACCGGTCAGGTCGTACTGGTGGAGCACCTTGCAGTCCGGAGGCGCCATTCGTCCCGGCCACCGCCCGACGGCGCCGGGCGCGGAGGCGTATCGGTTCGGGGTGACGGGTATCGCCCGCTGGATCGCCGGCGGATCCCGCTCTCGCCTGTCCGGCATGCTGATCACGCGTGAAGTCGGCGAGACGCGCTGGCAGCGCCACCCCGTCGCGCGGCGCCCCCAGTGCCCGGCCTGCGGAGACGCGACGCTGTACGCGCGGCAGGTGGTCCGCCCGCTCCGCATGACGCGTGGTCTCAAGCGATTCACCACCGACGGGGGTCACCGTTCGGTCCTGCCGCGCGAGACGCTGCGGGCGCTCGCTCCTCTGATCGATCCGCTCACGGGAATCGTACAGCAGGTGCGGCCGCTCGCCGACGGAGGAGGCGGACGGGCAGGAGGGGGCCCGATTCACGCATTCGTGGCGGACCACGCCGGCGCCGCGTACTGGCACAGCCTGCCACAGCTCCGGCGCAGCCTCCCGACGCGGAGCGGGGGCAAGGGGCGGACGGCAGTGCAGGCCAGGACGAGCGCCGTGGCGGAGGCGGTCGAGCGGTATTGCGGGACCTGGCAAGGCGATGAGCCTCGCGTCAGGCGGTCGTTCGTCCAGCTCGGGACGCGAGCGATCGACCCGAACCGTTGTACGCTGTTCAGCGAGACGCAGTATCGCCGCCGCAGGGAACGCAACCGTCGCTGCTCGCTGGCCAACCGCATCCCCGTGCGCTTCGATCCCGCGCTCGCCATGGATTGGACGCCTGTCTGGTCGCTCACGGAGCGCCGTCACAAGTATCTCCCTTCGATGCAGCTCTATTTTGGCTATCCCCTCGACCCGGACCGGGCGTTCTGCTGGGCCGATTCGAACGGCTGCGCCGCCGGGAACACGCGCGAGGAGGCGATCCTCCAGGGATTCCTGGAGCTCGTGGAGCGGGACAGCGTCGCCCTCTGGTGGTACAACCGGGTGCAACGTCCGGCGGTCGAGCTCACCGGCACCTACTGCGAATCCCTGCGCACATCGTATGCGTCGCTCGGGCGAGCACTCTGGGTCCTGGACATCACGAGCGACCTGGGGATTCCGTGTTTCGTCGCGGTATCGCGCCAGCTGGCTCCGCTCCCGGAGAAGATTCTGCTCGGCTTCGGGGCGCACCTCGACGCCCGGGTGGCGGTGACGCGGGCGCTCACGGAGATGAACCAGATGCTGGCGCTGGTGGGGACCGTCGAGCGGGAGGCGCGGCGATTCGCGCCGGCGCTGGATGCGTGGTTCGGCGAGGCGAGCATCGGGGCGCATCCTTACCTGGCCCCTGGCGGCGGGCAACCGACACGCCTCACGGATTTCCCGTCCGTCGCCCACCGCGATCTGCGGGACGACGTGCGCTGGTGTCAGCGCGTCGTGGAGCAACGGGACATGGAGTTGCTGGTCCTGGATCAGTCGCGACCGGACATCGACGCCGCAGTGGTGCGGGTCATCGTCCCGGGCCTGCGGCACTTTCGAGCCAGGTACGCGCCGGGCCGCCTGTACGACACCCCCGTCGCCCTCGGTTGGCTTGCGAAGCGCCGCGCGGAGGCGGAGCTTAACCCCCTTGAGCTGTTCATGTAGCGCGGCCCGACAGGCGGCCTCGACGGAGGTGGAAAATGGCCAGCAAGCGTGAAATCGGCCTCGTGCAGAGCGCGGGGAAGGTCATCGCGAAGGCATGGCGCGATGAGGCGTTCAAGAAGCGGCTGGTCAAGGAGCCGCTGCAGGTGCTGAGGGCGGAGGGAGTCGAGCTGCCCGAGGGAGTGCGCACCGTCCGAGTCGTGGAGGACGGGCCGGAGCTCCGGCACCTGATCCTCCCCGTGAAACCACCCGGCTTGCGCCCCGATGAAATCGAGGCCGAGGCCCGGCAGTGGTGCTCCCTGTTCTGGTGTTCGGCGTAGACGCAACTCGGCCGAAGCAGAAGGACAGCGCGATCGTCCTCGCGCTGCGTACCGCAGTGCGGATGCGCGCCGAACCGGGAGGGAGCGTCCGGTTTGCTCTGCTCCACCGGAGACTCCGCCTGCGCGGCCTCACCGGTGGCATCCGACGAGTCCTGCGGATGCTGGCGCACCGCGGCGCCGCCGAGGACGATCTGAGCGACGTCGTACACCGGGTCGATGGCGCCGGGGCATTGCCGTGGTGGTACTACTGCCTCGATTCCCTCCTCGAGTTCGGCGCCGTGTGCTACATCCTGCGGCTTGGAGCGCGCCCGATCGCGCGCCTCGCCCCCGGGGCGCGGCCCTTCCGGATGACGGGTGCGACCGCGGACGCGCATCGGCGATACCAACTCTCTCGCTTCGCCTATCTCCGCCGGGAACGCGATGCCTTCGTGCTCGACTCGCCGCTGTCCGGTGCGCAGCTGGAGCTGCTGGAGGGGTCGGCCTTCCACATGGTCGCGGCCCTCTCTCGCCCAACGACCGTCCGGGGGCTCGCCGCCGCCGCGCCGGGCACCAGTCCCGCCGACGCGCGCCTGTTCGTTGCGCTGTTACACGGGGCCGGGATGCTCGCGGACGCGGACGGGACCGCGAGCGAGTGGGATTTTTGCGATCTCGTGTTCCACGCGAGCGCCCGCAGAGAGCGCCGCGATCTCCAGACCCTGGAACGGCCCGGGTCGCCCCGACGTCCACCGCCCGCCGTCAAGCCGGTTATGTCGACCAGTGTGACCCCGTTGACGCGTCCCGATCTCGAAAGGCTCAAAGCGGCAGACGTACCGTTCACCCGCGTGCTCGAGGCGCGTCGCTCGGAGCGACGCTATGGTGCGACGCCGCTCACCCTGCACCAGCTCGGTGAGTTCTTGTTTCGCGTCGCGCGCGTGAAGCGGGGATCCGGGACTCGCGTGTCCCGTCCGTATCCCAGTGGCGGCGCGCGCTACGGCCTGGAACTGTATCCCGTGGTTGCCGCCTGTCGCGGAGTTGCGCGCGGGATACACCACTATGATCCGTTGCGCCACCGCCTGGAAGGCCTCGAGGCACCCCGGGCGGAGGTCGACACGCTCTTACGGTTTGCCGCCGCTGCGGCCGGCGGATCCGTTCGACCGCAGGTGTTGATCGTGATCGCCGCCCGGTTTCGGCGAGTCACCTCGAAGTACAGAGCGATGGCGTACGCGCTGATCCTGAAGGAGGTCGGCGTCCTGTTGCAGAACATGTACCTCGTGGCCACGGCCATGGGGCTCGCACCCTGCGCGCTCGGAGGCGGCGACCCCGAGCGATTCGCCCGCCTCATCGGGGCCGACTTCCACGAGGAAACCTCGGTCGGAGAGTTCCTCCTGGGGAGCAGCCAGGTGCACCGCTCCGCGGCACGTTAGCCCGGCGTCGGCGCCGCCGGCAGCCACATCGTGAATGTGCTCCCCGCCCCGAGGGTACTCTCGACCGTGATCTGGCCGCCTTGCAGCTCGGCGAGCAGGCGTGCGATCGCGAGCCCGAGCCCGCTCCCCCCCAAATCCCGGCTGCGGGACTGATCGACGCGGAAGAAGCGGTCGAAAATCCGCTCCAGGTGCTCGGGCGGAATGCCCTGCCCCGTGTCCCGCACGCTCACGCCCACCATCGTCCCGTTGCTCTCGAGCGCGAACGTGATGCTGCCGGGGGGGGACGTGTAGCGGACGGCGTTGGAGGCGAGGTTCAAGAGAATGTGGCGGGTCCGATCGGCGTCGCCCAGCGCCCAGCGCGACGGCGCCGGCGCCGTCGATACGGCGAGATCTCGCCCCAGCGCCATCGCTTCCGTGATCTCCCGCACCTCGGTCACCACGGCGCCGAGCTCGAAGGGCGCGTGCGCCAGCGCCAGCTGGCGGTTCTCGCCTCGGGCGATGAGCAGCAGCTCCTCCACCAGCTTGGCGGTTTGGTCGAGGACCCGCTCCATCGCCGCGAGCGCTTCGCGCATCTCGGCCTCCGTACGTCCTTCGGCCACCGCCCACTGGACCCGGGCGCGCAGGTGGGTGAGCGGCGTGCGCAGCTCGTGACTCGCATCCGCCGTGAAAGCCTGAAGTGCCCGATGCGCGCGCTCGACCCGCTCGAGCATGCGGTTGACCGAGTCCGCGAGCTCCGTCACTTCGGCCTGCCCCGTCGGGCTGGTGAGGCGGGTGCCCAGCTCCGCCGGACCGATGGCGCGGGTCTCGGCGGCGACGCGCTCGAGCGGGTCGAGCGCACCGGCCACGGCTTGACGGGCGCCCCGCGCGACGGCGAACCCGGCGGCGGGGAGCAGCAGCGCCGCCGCGGCCGCCAACGCGCCCAGTGCGACGACGTACGATTCCCGGCTCGCCACGACGTAGATGTCGAACGCGCCCGCCGCGCGGTGCAGCACGCGGTAGCGCCAGCGCGCGCGCCGGGCGATGGCGGCGAGCAGCGCCCGGCGCACGTCGTCCGGCGAGGCGCTCGCCGGCAGACCCTCGAGCCGGCGGGCGGGCATGTCGGGCGACACGAAGTAGACGTCCTGCTTCCCTCCGGCACCGGTGGTGGTGCGGGTGATGACCACCTGACCGCCCATGGCGACGAGCTGGTCGGCGAGCGCCGAGGGCATGACGCCCCCGGGCTCGCTGGTCGAGTCGCGGTAGGCGCCGAGCAGCGACTGGGTGAGGTCGGCCGAGTGCTCGAGCGAGCGCCGCAGCGCCATTTCCGCGGCCGCGGCGAACAGGGCGACCACGAGCAGCGCGTACCCCGCGAGCCCGGTCCAGGCCACGCGCGTGAACCGCCGTGTCAGGACTGCACCCAGCCGGAGCTCGTTCACGTGGCGGCGTCGCTGTCGAGCCGGTACCCGACGCCGCGGACCGTTCGGATCGGCGCCGTACGGCCCCCGAAGCTCAGCTTCTTCCGGAGGTAGTTGACGTACACGTCCACGACGTTGGTCTCGGGATCGAACTGGTAGTTCCACACGGCTTCGGCGATACGGGAGCGGGACACGGAGCGGCCGGCGTTGCGCATCAGGAACTCGAGCAGGGCGAACTCGCGCGGGCTCAAGTCCACCACGCGCTCGCCCTGCGTGACGCGGCGCGTGAGCGGATCGAGCACGAGATCGTCCACCTTGAGCGTGGCATCCTGGTGGCGCAGCTCGGCGCGGCGAATCAGGGCGTGCACCCGCGCCAACAATTCCGGCAGGTCGAACGGCTTGGTGAGGTAGTCGTCGGCGCCGCCTTCGAGGCCCTTCACCCGCGCCTCGAGCTCGTCGCGGGCGGTGAGCAAGAGGACCGGCGTGAAGACGCCCCGCGCCCTGAGCTCCGATACCACGCTGAAGCCGTCCCGCCCCGGCAGCATCACGTCGAGCACGATGCAGCCGTACGTCCCGCCCAGCGCGCGCTCCAATGCGCGGTCGCCGGTGTCGGCCTCGGTGACGCCGTAGCCTTCTTCGCGGAACGCTTTGTTCAGGAAGCGCCGCAGCTCGCGGTCGTCTTCGACGAGGAGAATCTGCACGCCGCCAAACCTACGGTGGGCCGGGAGAGCTGGGGAGTGTGAGCTCCGTGAGAAAGCTCTAAGAATGCGCGCGGGCGCTTCACATGCACGGCTCGCTCACCTACGTTCAGCCCATGAATCTGCTGCTCGCTCTTGTCGCCACAACCGTGCCGCTCGACACCGCGACCTTCGCGGGCGGCTGCTTCTGGTCCATGGAACGCGCCTTCGACCAGGTCGCGGGCGTGGTATCCGCCACCGTGGGCTACACGGGCGGCACCATACCGCACCCGTCGTACGAGCAGGTGTCCACCGGCCAAACGGGGCACCTCGAGTCGGTGCAGGTGGTGTACGATCCCCGCAAGATCACGTACGAGCGGGTGGTGGACGCGTTCTGGCACGACATCGACCCGACCCAGGCCGACGGCCAGTTCTGCGACCACGGGCCGGAGTACCACACGGCGATCTTCTATCGCGACACGGCGCAGCACCGCGTGGCGGCCGCCTCGCGCCGAGCGCTCGAAGGGCGCTTCGGGCGACCGATTGCCACGGAGATCGCGCGGGCGACGGCATTCTACCCGGCGGAAGAGTATCACCAACACTATTACCGCAAGAATCCGGTGCGGTACGGCATGTATCGCGTGGCGTGCGGCCGCGACCGGCGCTTGCGGGAAATTTGGGGCGCCGACGCCCCGTCGACGGAGGTACGATCGAGCATGCACGATACCAAGCCGAGCGATGCCGAGCTGCGGCGGTCCCTGACCCCATTGCAGTACCAGGTGACGCAGCAGGAAGGGACGGAGCCGCCGTTCCACAACGAGTATTGGGACAACCACCGGGCCGGCATCTACGTGGACGTGGTGTCCGGAGAGCCGCTGTTCAGCTCGCTCGACAAGTTCGAGTCAGGCACCGGATGGCCGAGCTTCACGCGGCCGCTCGAGGGGGCGAACATCAGCCAGAAGACCGACCGGTCGCTCTTCATGACGCGGACCGAGGTCCGGTCGGCCCAGGCCGATTCCCACCTGGGTCACCTGTTCGACGACGGCCCGGCCCCGACGGGGCTGCGCTACTGCATCAACTCGGCCGCCCTGCGCTTCATTCCGGTCGAGCGTCTGGAGGCGGAGGGCTACGAGCGCTTCCTGCCGCTCTTCCAGACGGCGCGGCGCTGAGCTCCCGCTAGGAGGGAGATAGCTCGAGCAGCACCCGGACCTGCGCGAGCAGCTCGCTCGCCGTCCATGGCTTGGTGACGAACGCGACGCGCGGATCCTGGCCGACGGTCTTCCGGAAGTTGGGAGCGGGAAACCCGCTCATGAACAACACCCGCACTCCGCGCGACTCGCCCCGGATCGCCTGGTACAGGTCGAACCCGCTGAGCTTCGGCATCACGACGTCCGTGATGACGAGGTTCAGCGTCGCCCGGTGGGTGCGGTAGGCGTCGAGGCCGTTCTGTCCGTCCACGGCGGTGACGACCCGGTAGCCGACTTTCGACAGCAGCTGCTGCGCGGCCAGGCGCATCGTTTGATCGTCTTCCACCAGCAGGATCGTTTCGGTCCCGCCGGGCAGGGCTTCGTCGGCCGCGGCGGCGGCCTCCGGCACCCCGCGCGTGCGGACCGCGGGGAAGTACACCTTGGCCGTGGTGCCCTGGCCCACCTCGCTGTAGAGGTGGAGGTATCCGCGGTGCTGCTTCACGAGGCCGTAGGCCATCGACATGCCGAGGCCGGTGCCCACGCCTACGGGCTTGGTCGTGAAGAAGGGCTCGAACACCCGCGCCAGGGTGCGGGCGTCCATCCCCACGCCGGTGTCGCTCAGGGCGACGCTCACGTAGGAGCCGGGCTCCACCCACGCGTGCAGTGGGCGGTCCTCGGCGCCGAGGCGCGCCCGCCGCACCTCGACATGCAGCGTGCCGCCCCGCGGCATGGCATCGCGGGCGTTGGTGACGAGGTGCAGCAGGATCTGCTTCACGGCCGCGGGATCGGCTTCGATGACGCCGGCGTCGTCGTCGGTTTCGAACTGCACGTCGATGCCGGCCGCCAGGCCGCGGCGCAGGGCCTCGAGCGCATCGCGCACGAACTCGGGGAGGACGAGCGGCTGGAGATCGAGCACTCGGTGGCGGCTGAACCCGAGCAGTCGCTGCGCCAGCTCGGCCCCGCGCTGGGCCGTCTCCTTCAGGATGTCGAGCTCGCGGCTCGGCGGCCCGGATTGGGTGAGCGCCGCGGCGCGCGCCAGGATGGCCGTGAGCAGCTCGTTGAACTGCTGCGCGATGGCGCCCGTCAGCCGGCCGATCGTTTCCATCTTCTCGGTCTGCTGCAACGCCCGCTCGCGCGCGAGCTGCGCGGCCGCGCCGTCCGGTGTCATCGGCCCCTTTATAGACCGGCGCATCGGCGGCGTCAAGCCGAGTGTGCTAGTATCGAGGGTCCCGGTCCCCCAAGGAACCCGATGGCTTCTCGTCCCTACGTCCTGAACGAGCTGACCTGGAAGACCGTGCGCGACACACGCTACGACGTCGCGGTGCTCCCGTGGGGTGCGACGGAAGCGCACAACTTCCACCTGCCCTACTCGACCGACAACATCGAAACCGAGCGCATCGCCGCCCTGGCGGCGGGGCACGCGTGGGAGCGGGGGGCACGGGTCGTCGTGCTGCCGATTGTGCCGTTCGGCGTCAACACCGGGCAGCTCGACATTCCGCTGTGCCTGAACCTGAACCCGAGCACGCAGGCGCTGCTGCTGCGCGATGTGGCGACGGCGCTGGCGGGTCAGGGCATCGCGAAGCTCGTGATCCTGAACGGGCACGGCGGCAACGATTTCCGCCAGATGATCCGCGAGCTGCAGCCCGCCGTGTCGCTGTTTCTTTGCTGCGTGAACTGGTACCAGGTCGTGGACGCGAAGTCGTTCTTCTCCGATTTGGGAGACCACGCGGGCGAGCTCGAGACGAGCGTCATGCTCCACGTCGCGCCGGAGCTGGTGCGGCCGTTGTCCGAGGCCGGGCCGGGGCGGGCGCGCCGCTTCAAGGTCGGGGGCTTGCGCGACGGGTGGGCCTGGGCGCCCAGGCAGTGGCGGCAGGTGACGGACGACACGGGCGTCGGCAACCCCGCGGCGGCGACGGCGGAGAAAGGTCGGAAATACGTCGAGGCGGTGAGCGAGAAGATCGCAGCCTTCCTGGTGGAGCTGGCGCGGGCGGATCCGGCGAAGCTGTACGAGTAGGGAAACCACCGGCCCGGCGTCGCCCGCCGCGCCGACGCGGAATACGGCCTAGCCACCCACGGGTTA
>Ga0209156_10000225_pt1 | contig 46452 bp, 35 predicted proteins | sample GraSoiAngelo_124_FD_185881 | JGI IMG/M metagenome (GOLD analysis project Ga0209156, IMG submission 185881) | Grasslands soil microbial communities from the Angelo Coastal Reserve, California, USA - 14_0927_05_20cm (SPAdes) (version 2) | ecosystem: Environmental > Terrestrial > Soil > Grasslands... | reverse complement strand
GCATCGTGACCGCGCCCACGGTGAGGCCCGCGCCGGTGATGGCGCTCGCGGCCGCCGCCTGCGTCTGGCCAACCACATTCGGCACCGCGATCTGCGCGGGACCGCTCGAGACGACGAGGTTAACAGGCGAACCGCTTGCCACCTTCGTGCCGGCAGGCGGGCTCTCGCTGATGACGCTGCCGGAGGCCACCGTACTGCTCGACTGCATCGTGACCGCGCCCACGGTGAGGCCCGCGCCGGTGATGGCGCTCGTGGCCGCCGCTTGCGTCTGGCCAACCACATTCGGCACCGCGATCTGCGCGGGACCGCTCGAGACGACGAGGTTAACGGCCGAACCGCTCGCCACCCTCGTGCCGGCAGACGGGCTCTCGCTGATGACGTTGCCGGCAGCCACCGTACTGCTCGACTGCATCGTGACCGCGCCCACGGTGAGGCCCGCGCCGGTGAGGGCGCTCGCGGCCGCCGCCTGCGTCTGGCCAACTACATTCGGCACCGCGACCTGAGCGGGACCGCTCGAGACGACGAGGTTAACAGGTGAACCGCTCGCCACCTTCGTGCCGGCAGGCGGGCTCTCGCTGATGACGCTGCCGGCAGCCACCGTACTGCTCGACTGCATCGTGACCGCGCCCACGGTGAGGCCCGCGCCGGTGATGGCGCTCGCGGCCGCCGCCTGCGTCTGGCCAACCACATTCGGCACCGCGATCTGCGCGGGACCGCTCGAGACGACGAGGTTAACAGGTGAACCGCTTGCCACCATCGTGCCGGCAGGCGGGCTCTCGCTGATGACGCTGCCGGCAGCCACCGTACTGCTCGACTGCATCGTGACCGCGCCCACGGTGAGGCCCGCGCCGGTGAGGGCGCTCGCGGCCGCCGCCTGCGTCTGGCCAACCACATTCGGCACCGCTACCTTGGGACCCGGCGAGGACGGCAGCTGCACGTCGGCCTGGGTGGCGCCCCGGACCACGCGGGAGTGAATGACCGATATGGGCACGCCGAGCGGGGTATGGTAGTTGGCGAGCTTCAGATAACAGCTCTCGCCGACATACAGCGTGGCGCCGCTGTAATTCATGAGCTGCTGGCCGTTGAGCCACGCCTGAAAGAAGCCGTCGCTGCCGGACGACCACTTCACGTGATACATGAAGTCGTACCAGACGTTCTTGGTGACCGGGCCGATCGCGACACTGTGGAAGCCCGGATCAGTCGGCCCATTGACCACGGTCGGGCCGCCTGAGACCCAGAACTCGAGCCCGGTGGGGAGGGAGGCGATCTGGAAGTTAGGCTGTCCGGTCGGGCCGGTGTGGTGGAAGTCGAAGACCACACCCCAGTTCCAGACCGACCCGGCCGGCGGAATGACATAGTTCTGCGGGAACATGAGCGAGTGCGCCCACCACTCGTCCTGTCCCTGGTTGCAATAGCTTGTCGATATCCCGATGTCCATGTCGGCGCGCTCGGCCGTGCCGCTGCCATACAGATTGCTGTCCCCGGGCTGCGTGGTCAGCTCGGCTGCGGTGGTACCGTCACGCCCGGGACTCACGGTCGTGGCGCGACTGGACGCGAACGCCTGCAGGTTGAAACCGCAATCGGTGGGCGAGTTGACGAACTCGCAGGACCAGCTCGCATTGGGCGAGATCTGGGCGCTGGCTGGCGGCGGCGGCGCCAACACGAAGATCGCCGCCGCGACCGCAATTGCGCGCAACAATGTCATCGGATTCCCCCGTGTCGTTCGATCGCGACAGACTTACGTCGCGCAACGACGACAACTTAACAACGACAGATGTGTCGTTATATCTCGACCGGAGCGTAGAGTAAATTGCGTCGTCGCAGTTGGCGCAATAGGTCGCTCGGACTAGCGAGCGAGCAACGGGGCGATAAAGTGTGACGGCTACCGTACTGTCGCATGTGGGCAGCCAGACGAGCCGTCCTTCAGCGAGTCGGTTATGCGCTTGCGGCGCTGATCGCATCGCAAGCGGCGTTCGCCCAGTCGCACGAACTTCTCGGCGACGGTGACACGGTGCGCATCAGCGTGTTCCAGAACCCCGACCTCACCACCGAGGCGCGCATCTCCGAACGCGGCTCGATCAACTTTCCGTTGATCGGCGAGGTTGTCATCGGCGGTCTCACGGCCTCGGATGCCGAAGCGCGCATCGCGCAACAGCTTGCCCGTGGCAAATTCGTGGTCAGACCTCAGGTGAATCTGACCGTGGTGCAAGTGCGCAGCCGACAGATATCGGTGCTCGGACAGGTCGGCCGACCGGGGCGCTACCCGCTCGACGACGTGAGCAGCAACCTGACGGACGTGCTCGCCCTGGCGGGCGGCATCAGCCCGGGCGGAGACGACAACGTAGTCGTGATGCTCAACAATCATGGCAAGCCGAGCAGGACATCGATAGACGTTCCGGCCATGTATCGAACCGGCGACATGTCGCACAACATCCGCCTGGAGAACGGCGATGTGATTTATGTGGAGCGGGCGCCGCAGTTCTACGTCTACGGGGAAGTGCAGCGCGCCGGTGCCTACCGCCTTGAGCCGGACATGACGGTGATGCAGGCGCTCTCGGTTGGTGGCGGACTCACCGCGCGCGGCACGCTGCGCGGGCTCGAGATCCAACGCAGGATGCCGGACGGCCAAATCCAGGACCTCAGGGGCGTACGGCTGACGGATGCCGTGCAGCCCAATGACGTCATCCTGGTCCGCGAGCGGCTGTTCTAGGGAACGAGGCCATGAATCTGCGACAGTTCCTGCGGGCCTTGCGTGCCCGGCGCCGGCTCTTCGTCGTAGCGCTGGCGTCGGTCGTGCTGGCCGCGACGCTGGCGAGCCTGGTGATGCCAAAAAGCTATCGCGCGACCGTTTCGGTGCTCGTGGACACCAAGGATGAGCAGTCACTGAGCGAGGCGCTGCGTCCGCTGGTCCTGCCACAGGAGCGCTTGAGCTACCTGCAGACGCAGGTGGACATCCTGACCAGCCCGAGGGTCGCCCGCCAGGTCGTGCAGGCACTGCGGCTGACCGAGAACCGGGCCGCCCTGCGCGCGCTCGGCGTGCGGCTGCGCAACGACCGGCGGGACGAAGATCGCCTGGTCGAGGCGCTGCTGCACCATTTCAAGGCCGAGACTACGCAGAGCAGCGTCATCCAGGCGAGCTTCACGTGCGCCGATGCGCGCGTGGCGGCGACGATCGCCAACGCGTTCGGCAACGCCTATGTCGACACGATGCTCGAGTTGCGCGTCGCACCGACGCGCAAGGCGGCGACCTGGTTCGAGGAGCAGCTGAAGGGCCTGCGCGCCAATCTGGAGGAGGCGCAGGCGAAGCTCGATGCGCAGACCAAGCTCGATGCAGAGGCGAAGCTCGCGCAGAATCCGGACCGGCTCCCGGAAGTCATGGACAACGCCTTCATCCAGCAGCTGAAGGCGGACGTGCTGCACGGAGAAGCGAAGCTCGAGGAGCTGGCCACGCAGTACGGCGTGAACCATCCCGTATACCGGCGCCAGGTTTCCGAGAACCAATCGCTGCGCGCGAAGCTCCAGGCGGAGATGCGCAAGGTCGCCGCGGGTGCGGCGAGATCCGAGGAGGCAGCGAGCGCGAACCCCGGCAGCCATCCGCGCGTTCCTAAGTGGCCGAGTGTCGGCGACCCGCGGCGGACCCAGCCGCTCGAGCAGGTCCTGACACGTAACGTGGAATCAGCCGAGCGGACCTACGACACCGCCATGCAGCGCTATGTCGTCAGTCAGGTCGACAGCCGAGCGAGCCAGGCGAACGTGGCGGTGCTCAATCCGGCCGTGCCCCCGCTGACGGCCTTCCGGCCCAATATCGTGCTCAACCTCGCGCTGGCGCTCGTCAGCGGTATCGCGCTTGGCGGTACCTTGGTGATTTTGCTGGAGACGCAGGACCGGCGGGTGCGCTCGGCAGAGGACCTGTTGAGCGTGAGCGGCGTCCCGCTGCTCGGCGCGCTGAGCGACGAGAGGCGGCGGCGCGCGCGCCTGCTGACGGGGCCGCCGGCGACGGTGTTGCGCGCGCTGCCCAAGCCCGGCTGACGGCGCGCGATGAGAGCGCGCAGCAAGATTCGGCCCCTGGACGCAGCGTGCACGGTGGTGCCGCGCGAAATGCGCATCGGCGCCATCCTGGCCGCGCAGGGCAAGCTCGACCTCGCGGGCATCGAGCAGGTGGTCAAGCTGCAGCAGGCGCGCGGGTTGCGATTCGGCGAGGCCGCCCTGCGGCTGCAGCTGATCACTCTGGAAGACCTGCGCGCGGCCCTGGCCAAGCAGTACGACTATCCGTACCTGCCGGCTGACGGCGATGCCTTCAGTGCCGATCTGGCCGTTTCCCGCGATGCGCGCCACCCGCAGGCCGAGCAGCTCAGAGCGCTCCGGACTCAGCTGCTGGCTCGCTGGTCCAATCTCGAGCGCGAACCGCACGCACTCGCGATCGTCAGTCCCGGCCCCTTCGAGGGGCGTAGCTATGTGGCCGCCAACCTCGCGGTGTTGTTTGCACAGCTTGGCTTGCGCACACTGCTCATCGATGCCGACCTGCGTACGCCGCGGCAGTTCGAGATCTTCAACATTCCGGACCGAAGCGGTCTTTCGGCGGTGCTCTCCGGCCGCGCCGGCCGCGAGGCCGCCGTGCCGGTGCCCGCGTTCGGCCCGCTGTCGGTGCTGCCCGCGGGCGCGCCGCCGCCCAATCCGCAGGAGTTGTTGCTGCGGCCTTCGCTGGCGGCCTTTCTGGAGGCGGCCGAAAACGAGTACGACCTGATTCTGATCGACACGCCTCCGGCACAGGAAAACGCCGACGCGCAGTGCGTCGCATTCCGTGCCGGCAGCGTCCTGGTACTTGCGCGCACGAACCATACCCGGGTCGACGACGCTGCCGGGCTCATACGCGACCTGGGTGATGCCGGGGCCCTCGTGGTGGGCACCGTGCTCAACACGTTCTGATGCGGGCCCGGGGTCTTGCTGCCCCTCTCGACGGAGGCCGGGTACTGCTCGCGATCGGGCTGCTGGGGGCGGCCTGGGGCATGGCGGTCGCGGCCGGCGGCCTGATTTCGTTGTATCTGTGCGCATCGCTGATCGCGTGCGGATTCATCCTGTTCGATTTTCGCATCGGCGTCGTGTTGCTGATTCTGCTCATGCCGATGTCGGGCAGCAGCACGCTGTTTCCGCACGAGATGTTCGGGGTCGTCGGCCTCAACCCGCTGAACGTGCTGCTGGCGGGGACGTTGATCTCGTGCATGCTGCATGCGCTCGCCGACAACAGTCTGCGGCGGCTCCTGCCGCGTCCGTTGCTGTGGCTGTACATCGTGCCGATCCTGATCGCCGGCGCCATCGGCTCGCGGCACATCCGCGAGATCGCTCCTACACTGCTCATTGTATATCAGGGGCTCGATTTCCCGGATGCGGCGAGCTACCTGCGCGACATGGTGTTGAAACCGATGCTCATGCTGGTCTTCGCCGTGGTGGTCGGCGCCGCGGTGGCGAAATCGGCGCGGCCGGAGAGGTTCCTGCTGCCCGCGCTCGTGTCGATCTGCATGATGGCGCTGCTGGTGCTGGTGTACGTCGCGCACTCGGGGGTGGCACTTGCCCAGCTCGCCAAGGAGGATTCACGCCAGTTTCTCTCGACGCTCGGGCTGCACGCCAACGATCTTGGGCGTCTGTATGCGGTCGGCTACGCGCTCGTGCTGTTCACCTGGTCGGATGCGCCGAGCCGTGCCCTGCGGCTGGCGCTGCTTGCCGCGGCGGCCATGACTGCCGTGGCGCTGATTCTGACCTTTTCGCGCGGTGCATTCGTGGCGCTGGCGGTGGTGAGCGCGTTGTACGTGCTATGGCGCTTCAGCGCGAAGACCTTGCTCGTCGCCGCTTGCGCGGCGGTCGCGGCCTTGTTGTTTGCGCGCGGAGCGATCTCCGAGCGTCTGTCTTCGGGGGAGGGCGCAGGACTGAATGCAATCAGCTCCGGACGTCTGAACGGGCTGTGGCTGCCCCTGTTGCCGGAGGTGTGGCGCCATGCCGTGCTCGGCAACGGCATTGGTTCGATTCTCTGGTCCGACGCCATGCGCAGGGGCGCGGGGCAGACGATGCTGGTGGTGACGCATCCGCACAACGCCTACCTGCAGGCGGCGCTCGACATGGGCATTACGGGGTTGTTGCTGCTGTGTGCCTACTTCGCGCACGTCTGGAGGGGATTGCGCGCGCTCGCGAAGGATCCCGCCGTCGCGCCGGCGTTGCGGGGCTTCTATCAGGGCGCAGCAGCGGGCCTGGCGGGCATCATGGTTGCCAATTGCACCGACAGCAGCTTGACCCCGCGACCGGAGCAGGCCTTCCTGTGGCTCGCGATCGGCATGATGTACGGCTACCAGGCACGGCGGGCCGCCGCCACGACCGTGGCGCACCCGGCCTGCGACGGTGCCCACGCGTGAACCAGGTGAGCGACGTCGCTCGACACGTTTCGATGCGGGCCCGGGGTCTTGCTGCCCCTCTCGATGAGCGCCTCGACGAGCGCCGGGTACTGCTCGCGATCGGGCTGCTGGGAGCGGCCTGGGGCATGGCGGTCGCGGCCGGCGGCCTGACTTCGTTGTATCTATGCGCATCGCTGATCGCGTGCGGATTCATCCTGTTCGATTTCCGCATCGGCGTCGTGTTGCTGATTCTGCTCATGCCGATGTCGGGCAGCAGCACGCTGTTTCCGCACGAGATGTTCGGGGTCGTCGGCCTCAACCCGCTGAACCTGCTGCTGGCGGGGACGTTGATCTCGTGCATGCTGCATGCGCTCGCCGACAACAGTCTGCGGCGGCTCCTGCCGCGTCCGTTGCTGTGGCTGTACATCGTGCCGATCCTGGTCGCCGGCGCCATCGGCTCGCGGCACACCCGCCAGATCGCTCCTACACTGCTCACTATTTATGAGGGGCTCGATTTCCCGGATGCGGCGAGCTACCTGCGCGACATGGTGTTGAAACCGATGCTCATGGTGGTCTTTGCCCTGCTCGTCGGCGCCGCGGTGGCGAAATCGGCGCGGCCGGAGAGGTTCCTGCTGCCCGCGCTCATGTCGATCTGCGTGGTCGCAGCGCTGGTGCCGGTGTACGTGGCGCACTCGGGAATCGCGCTTACCGCGCTCGCCAGGGACGATTCACGCGAGTTTCTCTCGACGCTCGGGCTGCACGCCAATGATCTTGGGCGTCTGTATGCGGTCGCCTACGCGCTCGCGCTGTTCACCTGGTCGGACGCGGCGAGCCGTCGCCTGCGGCTGGCGCTGCTGGTCGCCCTGGCACTGACCGCCCTGGCGCTGATCCTCACCTTTTCGCGCGGTGCATTCGTGGCGCTGGCGGTGGTGAACGGACTGTACGTGCTATGGCGCTTCAGCGCGAAGACACTGTTCCTCGCCGCCCTCGCCGTGGTCGCGGCCCTGTTGTTTGCGCCGGCGGCGATCTCCGAGCGTCTGGCTTCGGGCCACGGCGCGGGCCTGGATGCCATCAGCGCCGGACGTGTGAACGGGCTGTGGCTGCCCCTGTTGCCGGAGGTGTGGCGCCATCCCGTGCTCGGCAACGGCATTGGTTCGATTCTCTGGTCCGACGCCATGCGCAGCGGCGCGGGACACATGGTGCTGCCGGTGACCCATCCGCACAACGCCTACCTGCAGGGGGCGCTCGACATGGGCGTTACGGGGTTGCTGCTGCTGTGTGCCTACTTCGCGCACGTCTGGAGGGGATTGCGCGCGCTCGCGAAGGATCCGGGCGTCACGCCGGCATTGCGGGGCTTCTATCAGGGCGCAGCAGCGGGCCTGGCCGGCATCCTGGTGGCCAATTTCACCGACAGCAGCTTGACCCCGCGACCGGAGCAGGCCTTCCTGTGGCTCGCGATCGGCATGATGTACGGCTACCAGGCGCGGCGGGCCGCCGCCACGGCCGTGGCGCGCCCGGCCTGGGACGGAGCCCACGCGTGAACCAGGTGACCGACGTCGCGGCCGCGGGAGCCGTGCCGCACAGGCTCGGTCAGCGGGCCATCTCCCTCGGCGCGGCCAACGCTCTGGACTACGCAATCCAGTTCCTGCTGCCGGTCGTGCTGGTGCGCTACCTGGCGCCCGAGGCCTTCGGCAAATATCGGCTGCTGTGGCTGGTCGCGGGGACCGTCATGGCGGTGGTCACACAGGCGATGGCCGGGAGTCTCTACTACTTCCTGCCGCGCTCCAACGACGAGCTGAAGCGCCTCTATATAAACCAGGCGCTGCTGTATCTCACCACAGCCGGACTGATCGGGGCGTGGGCGGTCAGCGCCTGGAATCCGTGGCTGCCGGAGGGGGTACGCGATCTGGCGAGCGACCCGGCGCTGGTGCCGGCATTCGTGCTGTTCTGGGTCGTGGCCTCGCTCCTCGACCTGATCGGTACCGCCGAAGAGCGCGTGGCGTGGCAGACGCGAACGACCGTGGGCCTGTCGGCGCTGCGCGCCGTCGCCCTGTGCGCGGCGGCCATGCTGACGCGGCAACTGCACAGCGTCCTGCTGGCACTGCTCGGCTTCGTGCTGGTCAAGTTCGCGCTGCTGCTCATGTACGTGGCGCGGCACCACGGTTTGCGAGGACCATTCCTGCGGCGGCGCGCCTTCGCGGAGCAGCTGCGGCAATCGGCGCCCTTCGGGTTCACGGGTGCGCTCTTCGGCCTGCGCGCACAGGCGGATCAGTGGGTCGCGACGGCGCTGTTCTCCGTCGGGATGTTCGCCTCGTTCTCGATCGCGGCCCTGCTGGGCCCGCTCGTGCACCTGTGCCGTCAGTCGGTGCTGCAGGCATTCCTGCCGAGCATCAGCCGCCTGCAGGCCGCAGGCGACATCCGCGCCATGCTCGCGCTCAACAGCCGCGCCAGCGTGCTCGTCGCGACGCTGGTATATCCGCTGCTCGCGTTTGCGTTCGTGTTCAGCGCCGAGATCGTGACCATCATCTATACCTCGGCGTATGTCGCCGCCGCGCCGGTGATGCGGATCTACATTCTCGGCCTGGTCGCGCTGGTGGTCGAGCTGGCAAGCGTCATGCTGCTCTTGCGGCAGGGTGCGTTCAGCATGCGGCTCGGCGTGCTCGGGCTGGTTGTTTCCATTGCCGTCAGCTGGTTCTCGGCGCGCGCGTACGGCCTCGCGGGCGCGGCGGCGGGCAGCGTGACCGCAATCTACATCGAGCAGCTGGCAAACCTGTGGCGCATCTCGCGCCACACCGGAATCCCGCTGCGTCGTCTTCAGGACTGGCGCTCACTTGGGCTGCTGCTGCTGTGCGCAGCGCTCGCAGGTCTCCTCGCCTGGGTGACCGCGAGCCGTGCTCTCGCAGCATTCGGGCCCGAGGCGCGCATCGCCGCGGGCGGCGGGCTGCTGGCAATAGCGTACCTGGCACTGCTCGGGCTGTGCGGTCTCGGGCGCGACGCGCTGGCCGCTCTCGGCGGCGTTCGGCGCAGTCCATGAGGCGAGGTGCGCTGCAGTGAGACTGTTGTTCCTCACCGGCTCGCTGGCCCACGGAGGCGCGGAGCACCACGCCATCACGCTTGCGAACCGATTGGCCGAGCGTGGCCACGACTGCCACCTCGGGTACGTGAAGCCCGAGTGTGACCAGCTCGCACGCCTACGCCTACCCGGCGCCGGCACGGCGTTCTGTCTCCGCGCCACCGGCTACCTCGACTTGCGGGCGCTCGGCCGCCTGGCCAACCGGGTGGCGCACATCCGGCCGGCGGCAGTGGTTGCGGCGAATCCCTACGCGCTGATGTATGCATCGCTGGCGCGCGTCCGCTCGCGTGCGCGCGCGCCGCTGGTCATGACCTATCACTCCACGCGCTGGCCGGGCCTCAAGCAGCAAGCCCAGCTGCTTGCCTACCGGCCGTGTATCTGGACGGCGGATTGCACCGTGTTCGTGTGCGAATACCAGCGGCGCTACTGCACGCGTCGCGGGCTGCTGTCACGCCGCAATACTGTGATCCACAATGGCGTCGACACACAGCGTTTTCACGACCACGGGAGCGAGGCCGAGCGCCAGGCATTGCGTGCGGCGCTCGGCTACGCGAACACCGACTATGTGATCGGGAGCGTCGCCGCGCTGCGGCCCGAGAAGAACCACATCCAGCTGCTGGAAGCCACCGCTCGGCTGCGCCACGCGGGCTGCGCGGCGAAGGCGCTGCTGATCGGCGACGGCCGCATGCGCGGCGCAGTCGAAGCGCGCGCCCGCGACCTCGGCATCGAGCGAGATGTGCTGATCACGGGCTTCCGCGAGGACGTGAGGCCGTATCTCAGCGCCTGCAACGTGGTGTGCGTGTGCAGCCTGACCGAGGCACTGTCCCTGGCGGCGATCGAGGCCATGGCCATGGCCAAGCCGCTGGTGCATTCGCAGGTGGGTGGGGCCACGGAGCTGATTGAACCCGGGCGCAACGGACTGCTGTTCCCGGCGGGAGATACCGCCGCGCTGGTCGACTGCCTGCAGCGGCTCTCAGACCGCAATGCGCAACGGATGATGGGTCGCGGCGCCCGAGTCAAGGCCGAAATCGCCTTCTCCGAGAAGCTGATGGTCGATCGCTACGAGCAGCTGCTGCTCGAGGTATGCGTTTGCTCGGACCACGCCACGGCGCGCGCCTGATGCGATCCTTCCGAACCATCACGCTCGCGCGAAGCCGAAACATTCCCCCGCGAGCATCACTGCAGCGCCGATGCGCCGGCCGCCGCCGGCGGCGTTTTCGCGCTAACCAAGAGCTGCAGGTGGTGAACAGTGTCCCGGCATCCCAATGTGAGGCATCCCAATGTGAGAGTGCGCGCGCCCTGGCCCGAGGCCCGGGCGCGCGTCCCGGCATGAGGCCCAAGATGCGGCGGGCGACGGCGCTCCTGCTCGGGCCGCGCCGCGATGCGTTGAGTGGCGTGAGCACACACGTGAGTCTGCTGTTGAAGTCGCGCCTCGCACAGGAGTTTGCGCTGATCCACTTCGAGGTTGGCGGCGAGGGTCGCAACGAGGGTGCACTCGGACGCGCCGCGCGGCTCATCGTCAGTCCCGTGCGGCTCGCAGCGGCGGTGCTCGCGCGCCGCGCGGTGATCGTGCACCTGAATACGGCGCTCACCGTGCGCGCCTATTGGCGCGACCTCGTATACGCCATAGTGGCCAAGCTCTGCGGCGCCAAAGTGCTGTACCAGGTCCACGGGGGAGCACTGCCGCAGGCGTTTTGCCGGGGACACCGCCTGTTGGCTGCCTTGGTGCGGGCGACACTGCGCCTTCCCGATGCGATCGTCGCCATGTCCGCATCCGAGTCCGATGCGTTCCGCCGTTTTGTTGGCTCGACCCCGGTTTTCGCCTTTCCCAACGGCGTCGATTGCACACCCTACGCCACGCTGGCGCGCACCGGTTCGTCGCCGGGCGCACCGCTGCGGCTCTTATATATGGGTCGGCTCGTTCGGGAGAAGGGTCTGTACGAGCTCCTGCAGGGCCTGGCGCTCGCGCGCTGCCAGGGCGTCGCTGCGGAATTGGTCATCGCCGGCGCAGGCCCGGAAGAAGCTCGGCTGCGGCAGACCGCTGCAGCGCATGGGCTCGAGCACGTTTCCTTCCCAGGACCGGTGCGCGGGGCGGCCAAGATGACTCTGCTGGAGCGCTCGGATGTCTTCGTCCTGCCCAGCTACGCCGAAGGACTGCCCTACGCGCTGCTTGAGAGCATGGCCGCGGGTGTTGCGGTAATCGCCACGCGGGTCGGCGGGATACCGGAGCTCGTCGCGGACGGGATCAACGGTCTGCTGGTTGAGCCGCAGGCTCCGCACGCCATTGCGGTCGCGATCCGCACACTGGCCTGCGATCGCGAGGCCCTCGCGAGGATGAGCGCGGCGAGCCGCGCGACGATCGCCGCCCGCTATTCCATCGGCCGGCTCGCGGCCGAGCTTTGCCGCGTGTACTCAGAGCTCTGCGTACGCGCGATGAGTCGCCGGATCGCGCGTGTCTGACCCGGCGGATGGCACGGCAGGCCTGCGGGCTGGTGTCCCCACCGCAACGTGGACGCGGACGCTGCGGTGGCGGATCAATCGGCTGCGGTGCATGACGCCGGCGGAGTTGCCGTACCGCGCGGCGAGGCTCATCGCGGCGCACGTGGAGCGGATTGCGCCGCTGCGCCAGTCAATCCCGCCGACCGATCAGGAGCCGTGGACCAGGCGATGGGTGAATGTTCCGGAGGGCATCGATCCGGCGCCGTACCTGGTGGCGGCAGACCGCATCGCCGAGGGAACCCTTACGGTTTTCTCCGTCTGCTGCGCCAACGGGAACTCCCCGCCGCGCTGGAATTGCGACCCCAAGACCGGCACGCAAGCGCCGCTTGCACCCGGGAAGCTGCTCGACTACCGCGACCGCCGCCTCGTCGGGGACATCAAATACCTCTGGGAGGTGAACCGCCATCTGCAGCTCGTGACGCTGGCACAGGGCTACGCGCTGACCCGCGAAGGAAAGTATCTTCGGGTTCTGCAGCAGCACCTGGAGAGCTGGATCCGCGCCTGTCCCAGCGGCCGGGGCCCGAACTGGTGCAGCGCGCTCGAGGCGGCGATCAGACTGATCAACTGGTCCATCGCCTGGCAGCTCGCCGGCGGTGCGGCGGCGCCCTTCTTCGCCGGCAGCGAAGGGGCGCGGTTCAGGCGCACCTGGCTCGATTCCGTCTATCAGCACGCGCGCTTCGTGCACGGCTATTTCTCGCGCCACTCCTCGGCCAACAATCATCTCATCGGCGAGGCAGCGGGACTGTACATCGCAGGCCTCACCTGGCCGTGCTGGTCCAAGTTGCGCGACTGGCGCCAGGCCGCACGGCAGATTCTTGAACGCGAGGCGCTGCTGCAGAGTTCCGCGGACGGCGTCAATCTGGAGCAGGCGGTCTGCTACCAGCAGTTCGTGCTCGACTTTCTGCTGCTGGCTCTGCTGGCGGGCCGCAGCGCGGGCGAGCGATTTTCCGCCGCTTACGAGCAGCGCGTCGCCGCGATGCTCGAATTCCTGGCCGCGCTCATGGATGTGGGCGGCAATGTACCGATGATCGGCGACTCCGATGACGGCGCCGTAACGCGGCTTGCCCAGAGCTCGGACTTCTGTGCCTACCGCTCGCTGCTCGCGAGTGGCGCGATTCTGTTTGGGAACGGCGAGCTCAAGCTCAAGGCCGGGAAGCTGGACGATAAGACGCGCTGGCTGTTCGGACCGCGGGCCGAGGAGCTGTTCAGTCGAGTCGACGGGCAGCGCGCGCCGCGGCCCCGCAGCCGGGCTTTTCCGGGAGGCGGCTACTACGTCCTGGGGTGCGATTTCGAGACCCGCGACGAGCTGCGCCTGGTCGCGGATGCCGGTCCGCTTGGCTACCGCACCATCGCCGCGCACGGACACGCCGATGCGCTGTCCTTCACACTGTCAATCGGCGGGCTGGAATTCCTGATCGATCCGGGGACCTACGCTTATCACGGCGGCGGCCCATGGCGAGCCTACTTCCGCGGCACCGCTGCCCACAATGCGGTGCGCATCGACGGCCTCGACCAGTCACAGCCCGGTGGCGATTTCATGTGGCTGAAGCAGGCGCGGGCGGGATGCGACGCCTGGGAAACCTCGGCCGCGATGGATGTGTTCGAGGGCTGGCATGACGGGTACCTGCGGCTGCCGGACCCGGTTCTGCACCGCAGGCGGATTGCGCTCGACAAGCGCACGCGGCGCGTCCTGATCGAGGATCGGCTGCGGATGTCCGGAGCACACGACGTCGAGCTCTTCCTTCACTGCGACGAGCGCTGCGCGGTCCAACCCGTGCCGGGGGGATTTGCAATCAGGCGCGGCCCCTGGACACTCATGGTGGACCTGCCGCGCTACCGCGAAGCGTCGTCGCAGCTTCACTGCGGCAGCATGCAACCGCTTTGCGGCTGGGTTTCCCGGCATTACGACCAGCGGCAACCGTCTCCGACGATCGCCTGGCGCGCGCGGCTCGAGGGCGATTGTCTGCTGCGCACCGAGCTCATGTGCCGATCGGACTATCCGCTGCATTCGTAAATGACGGCTTGCTATCGATAAATGAGGTGCAGTCGAGAGGAGCTGACTATGGATGGTGCGGTCGCTCAGGAACGGGTGCGAGCCTACTGGGACCAGCGGCCCTGCGATTCGGAGTTGAGTGCGCGCGAGCGGCTGTCGCGCGAGTTCTTTCTGGACGTCGAGCGCCAGCGCTATGCGCTGCAGCCCCATATCCTCGAATGCCTGTCGTGGATCGACTGGAGCGGCAAGCGGGTGCTGGAAGTCGGTGCGGGCATCGGCACCGATGCCCGTCGGATCATCGGCGCGGGCGCGCGCTACACGGGCATCAACGTCGACCGCGGGTCGGCCGTGGCGACCGAGCAGGCGTTACGCGTCTTTTCAATGCCGGGCGTTTCTCTGCAGCGCGACGCGAGGTCGCTCGACTTCCCGGACGGCGCTTTCGACGCGGTGTATTCGTTCGGAGTCCTGCAGCACATTCCCGAAGCGCAGCGCGCCGTCGCCGAGATTCACCGGGTGCTCAAGCCAGGCGGCGACTTTCTTCTGATGCTCTACAACCGAACCTCCATCAACTACACGCTGGAGATCAAGTTCCTGCGCAAGCTGGGACTGCGGCTGCTGCGCCTGCCTGGAATGATCCCCTTGCTGCAGCGCCTGGGTCTGCCGCGCGCCAAACTGGAGCGGCACCGCCAGATCTATCTCGAGCACGGCCGCGGCTCTGAGGATGAATGGCTGAGCCGTAACACCAACGGGCCCGACTATCCGTACTGCAGGGTCTACGACGCTCGTGAAGCCAGGCAGTTACTGGCGGGATTCGAGATCCTTCGCACCGAGATCCGTTTCTTCGACCACCGTCACTGGGGCGTGCTGGGCAGGATGCTGCCGCGGAGGCTGCGCCGCGCGCTCGGACTGCGCTGGGGGTGGCACCGGATCGTGCACGCGCGCAGGCCCGCGGCGCGCCTGAGCGACTCTGCTCGCGACCGAGCGCGCGCGTGAAGATAAGCGTTCTGGGACTTGGCTATGTCGGCACGGTGGTCGCCGGATGCCTGGCGCGCGCCGGCCATGAGGTGATCGGCATCGATAGCGAGCCGAGCAAGGTGCAGCTCGTCAACGCCGGCAAGTCGCCGATCATCGAGAAGGAGATCGATCAGGTCATCGCGCAGCAGGTCGAAGCGGGCCGGTTGTCGGCGACCACCGAAGTCACCGTCGCGGTCCAGCAATCCGATCTTATTCTCGTCTGCGTCGGAACGCCGGGCCGGAGCAATGGTGGCATCGAGCTCGGGCATGTGCGCCGCGTCTGCGAGCAGATCGGCGCCGCGCTGCGCGCGCACCCTGGGGCTCCGGTCGTGGTGGTGCGCAGTACCTTGCTTCCTGGAACCACGCGCGAGCTGGTGATTCCCACGCTGGAGGCCAGCTCCGGACGGCACGCCGGGACCGATTTCGGGGTGTGCGTGAATCCCGAGTTTCTGCGCGAGGCAACCGCGGTACACGACTACCTCAATCCGCCGAAGACCGTGATCGGAGAGCTGACCCGCGCGAGCGGCGACCTGCTTGCGAGCCTGTATGCGGAGCTTCCCGCGCCGCTGATCCGCACCGACATCGAGACCGCTGAAATGGTCAAGTACGCGGACAACGCCTGGCACGCGCTCAAGGTCGGCTTTGCAAACGAGATCGGAAACTGCTGCAAGGCCCTGCAGTTGGACAGCCACCGCGTGATGGAGATTTTCTGCCAGGACACCAAGCTCAACCTGTCTTCGCATTACCTCAGGCCCGGCTTCGCTTTCGGCGGCTCGTGCCTGCCCAAGGACCTGCGCGCACTGCTGCACCAGGCGAAATCGCTCGATGTGTCGCTGCCCATTCTGTCCGCGGTCCTGCCGAGCAACGAGCTGCAGATCGAGCGCGCCGTACAGACGGTGATCGACCAGGGCAGCCGCAAGGTTGGCGTTCTCGGCTTCAGCTTCAAAGCCGGCTCCGATGACCTGCGCAACAGCCCGGTGGTCGAGCTGACCGAGCGGCTGCTCGGCAAAGGCTTCGAGCTGCGCATCTATGACGGCGCCGTCAGGCTCGCGAGCATCCACGGAGCCAACCGCGACTATATCCTGCACCGCATTCCGCACATCTCGGGCCTGATGGTGTCGAGTATCGACGAGGTGCTGGAGCATGCCGACACCATCGTCATCGGCAACGCGGCGCCCGAGTTCCACGACATCCCGCGGCGACTTGGGCTTCGTCAGACCCTGGTCGACCTGGTGCGGGTCTGCGAGTCCCGCAGTGCCTCCGGCGTCTACGAAGGGATCTGCTGGTGAGGCGGGTCCTGATCCTGGTGGAGAATCTGCCCAGCCCGTTCGACCGGCGCGTGTGGCAGGAGGCGTGCACGCTGCGCGACGCGGGCTACGCGGTGTCGATCATCTGCCCCACCGGACCGGGATGTGAGCTCAAATTCGAGGTCATCGACGCGATCTACATCTATCGGTATCGACTGCCGCTCGAAGCCTCGAGTGCCGCCGGATATGTCCTGGAGTACGCCAGCGCGATCGCGCAGGCGTTCATTCTGTCGTGGCGCGTGCTGCTCACCCGCGGTTTCGATGTGGTGCACGCCTGCAACCCGCCTGATCTGTTGGTGCTGATCGCAGGATTCTTCAAGCTGTTCGGCAAGAAATTCCTGTTTGATCACCACGACCTCGGCCCGGAGCTCTATGAGGCGAAATTCGGGCGGCGTGATTTCCTCTACCGGCTGCTGCTGCGCCTCGAGCGGCTGACGTTCCGCGCTGCCGACGTGTCGATCGCCACCAACGAGTCCTATCGGCAGGTCGCGATCGGGCGCGGGCGCATGGCTCCGGAGCGGGTCTTTGTCGTGCGCAGCGGGCCGGATCTGGCGCGCCTCAAGCGGCTCGCGCCGGATGAGCGGCTGAAGCGCGGCCGGCGGTACCTCGTCGGCTACGTTGGCGTGATCGGGCGGCAGGAGGGGGTCGACTACCTGCTGCGGGCGGTGCACCACATTGTGTTCGGTCTGCACCGGCGCGACACACAGTTCGGGCTCGTCGGTGGTGGCACGGCACTTGAGCAGATGAAGTGCCTCGCCGCCGACCTCGAGGTGGCCGAGTTCGTCACCTTCACCGGGCGCGTGCCGGAGCGCGAGCTGCTGGCGATGCTCAATACCGCCGACGTGTGCGTCAATCCGGATGTCGCCAACGAGATGAACGACAAATCGACCATGAACAAGGTCATGGAGTACATGGCGCTCGGCAAGCCGATCGTGCAGTTCGACCTGACCGAGGGGCGTTTCTCGGCGCAGCATGCGTCGCTGTACGCGCGCAGGAACGACGCAGTGGATCTCGCCACGAAGATTGTCGAGCTGCTGGATGACCCGGCACGACGCGCCGCCATGGGTGCCTTCGGCCGCCGGCGCGTGGAGGAGCACCTGGAATGGCGCCACGAGGCACCGCGGTTACTGGCAGCGTACGAGGCTCTGTGGGGCGGTAGCGCGCGCCGCACGGTGCCCGGCGGCGCCGGCACCCGCCTGCGGAGCCGGGAGTCCTCGACATGACGCTCCGGCCGCTCAGCTCGTTTGCGGATTTCGAGCTGGCCGCGGCCTGGCTGCAGCGCAAGGAGAACTACCAGTGGCTCGATTTCGGCAGCAGCCGGCAGGGCATCACGCCGACGCTGCTGCGGATCATGGTGCAGCGTGAGGCCAACTTCCTCCGGCTGTATACGTCGGACGCGGACGACACCCCAATTGGCATCGTCGCTCTCAGCAACATCGACCGCAACATGCGAACCGGAACTTTCTGGATCGTCGCCGGAGACCAGTCTTTCCGCAGCCGGGGCCGGGGGCGCATCGCGGCGTCGCGGTTTCTGGCTCTCGCCTTCCGGGATCTCGGACTGCATACAGTCAACACCTGGATCGTCGAGCACAACGTCTCGCGGCGCGGCGCCGAGCAGCTCGGGTTTCGTTTCATCGGCAGACAGCGGCAGTGCCATTTCATCGACGGGCAACCCTACGACCGGCTGCTGTTCGATCTGCTCGCCAGCGAGCTCCGGGAGATCGACTACGCGGGCCGACCCGCTCTTCGAGGACCGCCTGATACCCTGGCGACAGCGCAGGTCCCGGCGCCCCCACGGCCGTGAGCGGGTCGACGCGCGCCAGCGCCATCGCACGCACGCACTGGATGCTCGCGTCGCTGCTCGGCGTTGCCACTGCGAGCGCCGCTCATATGCGCACTGACGCGGCAGCGCGGTTCTCGTGCGGATTTGAGGCCTCGTGGAGCGCGTGCGGATTCTCGCAGCAGGCGCAGGCGCCCGATCGGGTCACTCTGGTCGAGGTGGCGGGCCGGTCCGGCGTGCGGCTGCGAACCTTGCCCGGCGACCAGGGCGTCGCCGGCAGCGGCGGCGCCGAGCGTGCGGATCTGGCGCTGTCGCCGGAGGCGACCGGCTGCTTCCAGGGGCACGAGCAATGGTGGGCGCACTCGCTGCTCTTTCCCTCCGACTATGAGCTTCCAGTCGCGACGCCCGCCGACCCGTGGCCCTGGGGTGTGGTGTTTGCCTTTCATCACACCGGCTCGCAGGGGCAGGCGAATTTCCAGGTCGAGGTAGCGGGCGAGCCGCCCGGGTTGCGCTTGGCGATTTCCGCCGGGCCGGTGGTCTCGAGCGGCGCGCCCGGCTCGGCCACTCGGCGCTTCCCGGTCGGCCCGGTCCTCAGGAACCGCTGGTATGACTTCGTCTACCACGTCAAGTGGTCATCTGGGAGCGACGGCTGGTTCGATGCGTGGGTCAACGGGGCGCAGATTCTCCACTACCGCGGACCGACCCTGTATGCGGGGCAGGGCTGCTACCTCAAGCTCGCCAACTACCATACCCCGGTTGGCAAGCCGGTGTCGGTCGTGCACGCGCGAGTGCTCGGCGGCCCGACACGCGAAGCGCTCGGCTCAGGAGGTGTGCCGTAGGGCGGCGGCGGGTTGCGCCCGCTGCCGGCCGCGCCACGCATCGCGCAGCGCCAGCCAGACCCGCCCGCGCACGTTGGCTGCAACGGTGCATTCGTAGCTCTGCACCGGCTGCCCGCCGAACATCCTCTTGAAGTGGTTGATTCCGGTGCGTTCGGGCGTCGATTCGTCTTCGAACACGCCGCCCCAATCGTAGTACTGCACTCCGGCTTGCCGGAAGCAGAGCATGTCCCGCCAGTGCAGCCAGCGGTTGGCGCGGCCGACCAGGGAACGGTAGTCGCTGTCCATGCCCCTGAACCAGGACGCGGAGTATGTGAGGCGGACGGTGCGGCCAGAGCGCAGGTGTGCATGCCAGACGAGCCGCGCACCGTCGCAGGACGCGCAGCTCAGTACCAGTTGGCGCTCGGCGGCGGCGCGCTCGAGCCAGTGACGGTCCGCAGGCCGCAACGCCTTTTGCCTGGCGAAGGTGTCGTAGAACGCGCTGAACTCCTCGAACCGGTCGGCCGCCTCGTCGATCAGCTCGTGGTGCAACCGGTCCTTGGCTTCGGCGCGGCGGATCTCATGGCGGCAGCTTGCGTGGAATGCCGCCGCGATCGCATCCGGCGGGACGGAGAGATCGGTGCACAGCGAGTGCAACGGCGCGATACGGGCGTTCGCGATCGGGGTCCGCCGGTATCGGTATACGAGGATATCCACAGCTGCGTTGGCGGGTGGTTCCTCATCGAACCACACTTCTCCGTAAACGACCATCCGGCCATCAAGGCGGATCACGCGGCTGCCTCCGTGGTCATGCGGGTATGGAATTCACGCAGCGTCAAGCCCGCGCACCAGGCCGACAGATCCTCGAAGAGCGCTTCCAGGTCCGCGTACAGGCGCTCGACGGCCGCCGCAGTGCGGAAGGTCGGGCTGCCGCCCGGCATCAGCTCCGAGGAGTGCAGCATCAATTCGACGCAGCTCGCCCCGCGCGCGCGGGCGCCGTGGGCGGCGCGCAGCATTCCCGGCAGGCCGTTCTCCCCCGGGCACAGCCAACTGTGTCCGGGGGAGATTCGGCGGGCGAGACCGCGAATGACCGGCGGCCGATACGCCCAAGGCGCATGCCGGAACAGGCGGCTGGTCTCGATGGTCACGGGTACCTCGAGCAGTCCGCTTTGCGCCGGAGCGCAGATATCGCATGGCCTGAGAAAGTAGGGCCGGTCCGGAAAATGGCTGTAGTTGGTGCCGCCGGCGCCGCCCGGGGCCCCCGGCGTTGCGCTCCAATCGATCCCGGGCGTGACCGAGCAATCCACTCGATAACCCTGTTCCAGGAGCATCGCGGCGTAGCGGCCGTCGAAGCCGAACCGCCCGGCGCGATGGCTCGCGATCGGCTGCCCGAAGCGCTCCTGCAGCAGCTGCGTCATGAGCGTGATCTTTTCCTTCATCACTGCATCCGGGTACTCGATCAGGTACGGCTGGTGGCGGAAGTCGTCGTCGGTCAGGGGCAGCAGGGGCGGCGAGTTCCACGCGTGCAGGTGCATGCCGATCTCGCCCACGCGCCGCGCGATGACGTCGCGCCCGAATTCGACAAACGCGTCGCAAATCGCCATCTCGTAATTGGCCAGGTACACGGGCCGATAACCGTAACGCTCGCACAGCGACTGGAAGCGGGGCAGGAAGCGGGCGTTGTGCGTGCTGATCTCGCGCGGCCGCGACCACAGGTTATCGCCCTCGGTGTCAACGGTGATGATGAACGGTGTCTCAGACATGGCGCCGGGCGCTCGTCGCCAGCGTGTGCGGGACGCTGGCGTGGGTCAGCTCCTCGAAGGCGGTGAGATAGGGGGTGAGGATCCGGTCCTCGGCGTACTCCCGCGCCATGAAGGCGCGGCATCTCGAGCTCACCGACGCGAGCTCGCTCGGGTCGCGGAGCAACCGCAGGATCGCGTCGCGCATCTGCAGCGGCGACTCGACCACGGCGCCGAGCCCGTTGCGGCCGATGACACCGTCGGGGTCGACGTAGCTGACAACGGGAACGCCGCGGATCCAGGACTGCAGGTAGGCGTTCGGAAATCCCTCGACCTCCGAGGTGTTCACCAGCAGCCGGGCGCGCCCATACATCGCGTTCACATCCCAGTAGGGCATACGGCCGTGAAAGGTGAGGTTCGGCCTGCTCGCCGCATCGCGCCGGATGTCCTCGTACAGCGCGTGCTCGCCGGGCAGAGGACCGCCCACCATATGAATGTCAGCCTCGGGCAGTCGGGCGGCGAGCGCGAGGAGGCGGTCCGGTCGCTTCACGCGCCGAATGTTTCCGACCCACAGAACGTCGATGGTGCGCTTGCCATCCGACGGCGCGGGCTCGACCAGCATTCCGGCCAGACGGCCGGGGAGGCCGAAGTGGCGCGCCAGGGAACGGGCCTGGGCGGCGCTCTGCACGAGAATGGCATCGGCGCGGCGCAGCCCGTAGGCGTAGAGCCAGCGATCGCGCGCATAGCGGATGAGCAGTTGCGAGCGGTCACAGTCCGCATCGCTCGCGCAGCGGAATACGAGACGCCTGCCGTGACGCGCACAGAACAGCGCCAGCAACGCGACCTGCATTCCGGCGCAGCTGGTGTAATACAGCTGCGCATCGGCTCGCGCCAGCGCCGACCACAGACCGCTCCATCGCGGATGCACGAAGCGCAGGAGCGGAAGTCCCGCTGCGGGCCGATAGGCCTTGTACACGCGGATGTCATCCCAGACTGCGCCATCCCTCTGCCCGTAGTCCGCCGTGACCATGCTGACTGCGTGGCCGCGACGCGCCAATGCCCGGGCGAGCAGTGTCTGTTGCACCGACTCGCCGCCGACGGTGTGCTCACGGTACTCGGGCGCCAGAACCGGGAGATTGTCGAGTCCCAGCAGACAGATCTTCATTTTCGGGCGAGCCGCGCCTGCCGCCTTCATGCGTTTCGGGCCGGAATGAAGTAAGCCATGCTGCCAGAGCGTAGCGGTCGGGCGTTACACAGACCCGCGCTGCAGGGCACGCATCGCTGGGCCTTTCGGCTCAGCCGCCGATGAACCGCAGCCACCACTCACCGTCCAGTCGGCTGAGCCCGGCCGCGCCGCGCTCGAGTGCGGCGACGATGTCGGCATGGCGCGAATGGAGGAGCGTCCAGGCACCTTCACGGCGGAACCAGCAGTGCCGGTCGGACAACTGCTGCACGTGATGCGGATCGAGGCGACCTCGCAACGCCGTGGCACCCTGCCGCCAGGCGTCGATCAACAGTCGTCGCAGCACGTGGTCAAAGCCGTCCTCGCAGGCAGTGAGCTGCAGGACCTCGTTGACCACGCCCGGGCGCGCGTAATAGATGAACCAGCCGAGCAGCCTCCCGCCCTCGAAGACCGCTCGAGCGCGCAGCTGACCGTGGCGTACCTTGCGCGCGGCCTGCTCCAGCAGCCAGGCGAGGGAGCTCCGGTCGTACAGCGACCGGAGCGGACAATTGCGGTCCACGACCTCGGGCATGTGGGCGAGCATCGCGCCGGGGTCCAGCGGCTCGTCCGACAGGGCGTCCTCTGCTCGATCGAAGCGGTTCGGGTGCAGCCTTGCAGCCAGTGCATCCGCCAGCGCACATGGCGCGCGCGCTGCGCGCAACAGCGGCCGGCGACGAGTGCTCTTGTCGAGCAGCGCGAGCGCATAGCGCGCCGGTCGCAGCACGCGTGTCCAGTCGAGGTTCTGCAGGACCGGCACCGTGCCACCGATCCCGAGCCAAACGCGCCGCGCCTGCTCGTTCGATCCATCGGCGACGAACAGATCCTGGGCACCCGACAGCAGTGTCTTGATCAGTTGCAGCGCGATGAGACTGCGGCGCGCGCAAGGATGGACCATGAACTGACAACCAACCGCGACCCGCAGCGGCCGTGCGCCGAACATCATGCGACGTGGCAGCACTCCGGCAAAACCGGCGAGCTCGCCGTGCCGGTCGGCGACCCATGAGGGCAGGTCGAGATCTCGCCATGGATTGCCAAAGAAGATCTCGCGGAAGTAACCCTCGCACCCGGTGCGGGAGAGCCAGCGATGCTGCGGATACACCTGTTCGAACAGGGCCACGACGGCGGGGACGTCTTTCTCGGTGAGCTGCCGGATCCTAACCACGGCGATTCAGCGCGCGCGGGGCGGCACGGGCGCCGTCGCGCATGGGCTCGGGCTGGGCGGACTGGGCTTGGTCGCCGCTCGGGACTGCGTGGGCGGCCGGGGCGGGCTCCGCGGGCGTGCTGACCAGCTCCGCCAGCCGGGCCAGCGAGCGCAGATCATCGAGCTCGATTGCCTCGAGCGCGATGCGCCGTCCGAACTCCTCCTCGATGAGCACGAGCAGGTCGACGAGCTGCAGCGAGTCGAGCAGGCCGGTCTCCAGCAGGTCGGTGTCCGCGGACGGCACCTCCAAGTGCAAGTGCTGCAGAAACAAGGCGCGCAGGCGCTCGAGGGCGGCGTTCCGCTCGCACATACCGCGCTCCCGATCAGCTCCGCACCGGCGCCGCGGCGCGCGGCGGCGCTTCCGCGCTGGCCTGGGCCTCGGCTTGCAGGAATCGCCTGCGCAGCTCCGGACGGTCCACCTTGCCATTGGCGTTTCTCGGCAGCGTCTCGCAGCTCATCCAGCGGGCCGGAAGCATGTAGCCGGGCAGCACGCCTGCCAGGCTCTGCCGCAGTTCGGGCGGGTGGATGCCGCCGGCGCGCGCCGGGACATAGGCGCAGCAGATCATCCACCCTTCGAAGCCCGCGGACTGTATGGCGACCACGGCGCCCTCGCGCAGTCCTGGCAGCGCATGCAGGGCAGTCTCGATTTCGCCGAGCTCGATGCGGTAACCGCGGCTCTTGATCTGGGAATCGCTGCGGCCAACGAAATAGAACAGACCGTCGGCTGCGCGGCGCGCCAGGTCGCCCGTGCGGTAGATGCGATCGTGCGGGCCTGCGCGCCCGGGGCAGGGAAGAAAGACGGCGCGCGTCCCCTCCGGGTCGTTCCAGTATCCCGGGCTCAGACCGACACCGCGGATGTATAGATCGCCGATTTCGCCGTCCGCCACCGCACGCATCTCACTATCGAGGATCATCAGCTCCTCGCCGTCGCAGGCGGTGCCGATTGGAATCGGCTCGCTCTCGTGCGCCGGACAGCGCGGCACGGTGTAATGGCTGCTGGCTATGGTTGCCTCCGTGGGCCCGTAAAGATTGGTAAAGCGCACATGTGGCAGGCGTCGCATCCAGTGGATCAGGGTGGGCGTCGGGAGCACCTCGCCGCACCACAGCACACGGCGCAGGGTTGGAAAGTCTCCGCTGCGCACGACGTTCAGCTTCGCCATCAGGTTGAGGACCGACGGCACGGAGAACCATTGCGTGAGCCGGGATTTGCCGATGAACCGCGCCAACTTATGCGGCAGCAGGTTCACTCCCGGCGGTGTCAGGTGCAGCTGTGCGCCAGCGCCCAGGGTGCTGAAGATGTCGAAAGTCGAGAGGTCGAAGTGCAGCGGTGAGTGCTGCGATGCGCGGTCCGATGGCGAGATGCCGAAGTACGCCCACGCCCACTGCAGGAAGCGCATGACGCTCCGATGCGTGACCATGACGCCCTTGGGAAACCCGGTGGAGCCCGAGGTGAAAAGAATGTGCGCGAGGTCGGTGTCGCGGTTGAGGGCTGCAATCGGTGCGGCGGGAAGGGTGTGGAGATCGACCGCTGTGAAGGCGGCCGGCGGGTCGGCGTCCCACGGCACTTGCGTATCGAGCCAGCCGAGCAGCGGGGGACGCGCCAGTGTGGCGCGCGCCAGCGCTTCACGCAGCAGCGGACCGGTCGGCCCCGCCGCCAGAATGCACTGGCAGCCGCAAACCTCGAGCATCCGCGCCAGGCGCGGCGCGGGCCCGGCGGGATCGAGCGGCACGTAGATCGCATCGGCCTTCAGCACGCCGAGCAGGCTCACGATTGCTGCGGGCATCTTCGGCATCAGCAACACGACGCGATCCCCGCGCCGGCAGCCCAGGTCGCGCAGCATGCGCGCCAGACGGTTGCTGCCGGCGTCGAGCTCGCCGTAGGTCAGTGGGGCGGCTCCCTCGGAGAGCACGGCCAGGGCTTCCGGACGGGCCAGTGCCCGGTCGGCGATCAGGTTCTGCAGCAGGCCGCTCATGCGGCGACGCGGTCCGCAGCGAGCCCGAAGACGGTGCCGATGTGCCGCAGCTCCTCGCAGCTCGGCGGGACATCGAGAACGAAGGTGCGATAGCCCGCGCTGACGTAGCAGGCCAGCGTCTGCGCGACGTTCGCGTAACTGCCCACGAGGTACGGACAGAACGTCTTGTAGTTCTCGAACGGCACCAGCCAGTAAGGATTGCGCTCCTGCTGCCCCGGCCGGCTGGCGCCGAGGTCCGAGAGCTGACGGTGCCACGATGAATCCGACACCTTCATGGCGAGCTGGTGGGTGAGCTGGCCCTTCCGGTCCTGCGGGAATCGCGCCTGCGCATCGCGCCACGCTTCGGCCTCGGTGGCGCGCGCGATCAGGCCGATGCGAATTCCGCGCGCCGCGCCGTCGCCGGGGTCCCCGGCGGGGTACTCGGCGGGCGGTTTCGGATACTCGATCGGTGTGGCGCCCAGCCGCCGCGCCGCCGCCACCCCCGCCTCTGAAGAACCAGACATCAGGATGCCGGGTAACAGCTCGCGCGGCAGAGGCGGGGTCAGTCGGAGATTGTGGACCTGATAATGGCTGCCACTGAAGCTGAACGGGTCCGCCGACTGCAGGAGCCCCTGGACGATGGCGGTGTACTCTGCCAGCCGCGCGTACCGCTCATCGTGGGGCGTACGGTCGTTCAGCGCGGCGAGGTCGTTCGTGAAGCCGCCCGCCACCATGTTGAGATACACGCGACGGCCGTGAAGAAACGCCAGCGAGGTGACCATCTTGGCCACGCTGTAGGGATGCATGTAGACGGGTTGGATGGCCACCAGCGGGCACAGGGTGCGTGTGGCCCCGATGATCACCTGCGCGGCGAGCCAGGCGTCCACCTGAGCGTTGTCGGTGTACACCAGGATCCCCTCGCAGCCCGCATCCTCGCTCCAGCGCGCGACCTGCTGCGCTTGGCGCAGGTACTCATCGCGCGTGCTCAGGGCTGAAGGCGGGCAGGTGGAGAAGACTTTCAGTTCAAGATCACCGTGTGCGGCAAGCATGCGGGCTCCCCGTGGCGCGGATGGTCACAACGCCCGACGGTACCCGCCGGAGAAGAACCGGCGCGCTCGGCAGCGGTGCCCGCAACTTGGTCCGTTTGGTCCATGGCAGCGGCGCTCGGCGGATATCGCCGTCCAGGCGCTGCTCAACCAGGCCGGGCTGTAGTGGAATGACTACATCATGACGTCGGATCACGACACGCTGATCAAGCGTGCGCGCGATAGTGAGCCGCGGCGGCAAGCACTACGATGGCACAAAATCTTCTCGCACCCCGGGGTGCGTCGCCGGCTAAGGCGGCGTTCCGCAAGGGAGAGGTTCGATGAACGATCTGCATCTTGCCCCGCAGACATTGGAGCGCCGGGCGTTGCTGCGCGCGTTGCGCGCGCTGCAGAAGGGCGACTTCGCCGTGCGTCTGCCATTGGATATGAATGGCAGCGACGGGAAAATCGCGCAGGCTTTCAACGACGTGGTGGAGATGAACCAGTCGATCGCCGACGAGCTGGCGCGCATCTGCAGGAACGTCGGCACGGAGGGTCAGATCAATCAGCGGATGCGGGTTGCGGGGGCGGTCGGTTCCTGGGCGAGCCAGGTGGATTCGGTGAACGAGCTCATCGGCGACATGGTGCGTCCCACCACGGCCGTTGCGCGCGTCATCGAATCAGTGGCCAACGGCGATCTGTCGCAGCGCATGCCGCTCGAGATCGACGGCCTGCCATTGCGCGGTGAGTTTCAGCGGATCGGCACGGTCGTGAACACCATGGTCATGCAGTTGAACGGCTTCACCTCGGAGGTGTCGCGGGTGGCGCGCGAGGTGGGCACCGAGGGCAAGCTCGGAGGCCAGGCGCGGGTGCCGGGGGTAGCCGGGACCTGGAAGGACCTCACGGACAACGTGAACGCGATGGCGGCCAATCTCACCGGTCAGGTGCGCAACATCGCCGAGGTGACCACGGCGGTGGCCAGGGGCGATCTGTCGAAGAAGATCACGGTGGACGTGCGCGGCGAAATCCTGGAGCTCAAGAGCACGATCAACACCATGGTGGATCAGTTGAACGGCTTCGCCTCGGAGGTATCGCGGGTGGCGCGCGAGGTGGGCACCGAGGGCAAGCTCGGAGGCCAGGCGCGGGTGCCGGGGGTAGCCGGGACCTGGAAGGACCTCACGGACAACGTGAATGCGATGGCGGCCAATCTCACCGGTCAGGTGCGCGCGATCGCGGAGGTCGCCACCGCCGTAACCCAGGGTGATCTCACGCGCTCGATCACGGTCGAGGCGATGGGCGAGGTCGCGGCGTTGAAGGACAACCTCAACGAGATGATCCGCAACCTGAAGGAGACCACCCGCAAGAACGACCAGCAGGCCTGGCTCAAGACCAATCTGGCGAGGTTTTCCCGCATGCTGCAGGGGCAGGGCGACCTGGTCGTCGCCTCGCAGTTGGTGCTCTCAGAGCTTGCCCCGCTCGTCCACGCGCTACAAGGGGTGCTGTACGCCCAGTCGACGCACGGCGGCGACCAGTGTCTGGAGATGGTGGCCAGCTACGCCTCGCGCCCCGACAGCCATCTCGCGAAGGTCGTGCGGTTCGGGGAAGGCCTCGTCGGGCAGTGCGCCGTCGAGAAGAAACGCATTCTGCTCGAGGACGTGCCGCAGGACTACATCCGCATCAGCTCATCGCTGGGCTCGGCTGTGCCTGTGAACATCGTCATCCTGCCGGTGCTGTTCGAAGGCGACGTGAAGGCCGTGCTGGAGCTTGCCTCGATCAAGACGTTCAACGCGACGCGCCTTTCCTTCCTCGATCAACTCGCCGAGGGCCTCGGCGTGGTGTTCAATACGATCGAGGCGAACACCCGCACCCGGGATCTGTTGGGGCAATCGCAATTGCTGACCAGGGAGCTGCAGAAGCAGCAGGAGGAACTCAAGCAGACCAACGACCGGCTCGGCCAGCAGGCGGAAAATCTGCGGAAGTCCGAGAGCCTGCTGAAGACGCAGCAGGAGGAGTTGCGTCGGGCAAACGACGAGCTGCAGCACAAGGCGCAGCTGCTCTCCGAGCAGATGGGGCAGGTGGAGTACAAGAACCAGGAGATCGAGCTGGCGAAGGTGGCGCTGGAGGAAAAGGCCGAGCAGCTCGCGCTGAGCTCGCGCTACAAGTCGGAGTTTCTCGCGAACATGTCGCACGAGCTGCGAACGCCGCTGAACAGCCTGATGATCCTAGCCAAGCTGCTCGCGGACAACGGCAGCGACAACCTGACGCCGAAGCAGATCGACTATGCGCAAACGATCTACGCCGCGGGAGCGGACCTGCTTGCGTTGATCAGCGACATCCTCGATCTGGCGAAGATCGAGTCGGGGACCATCACGCTGGACTTCGGGCCGCTGCACCTGACGGACCTGCAGGACTACGTCGATCGGACCTTCCGGCCGACCGCGCTACAGCAGAACCTCGATTTCACAATCAGCATCGATCCGCGCCTGCCCGCGGTGATCGAGACCGACGAGAAGCGCCTGCAGCGGATTCTGAAGAACCTGCTGTCGAACGCTTTCAAGTTCACCGCCAAGGGCACTGTAGAGCTGCGAATCGTGCCCGCCGAGAGCGGCTGGTCGCCGGGGCGCGCGCAGCTGGACGCGGCCGCACAGGTGATTGCCTTCGTGGTCGCGGACAGCGGCGTCGGTATCCCGGCGGACAAGCAGCAGGTCATCTTCGAGGCCTTCCAGCAGGCGGACGGTACCACCAGCCGTCGTTACGGTGGCACCGGTCTCGGGCTGTCGATCAGCCGGGAGCTGACGGGGCTGCTCGGGGGCGAGATCACGGTCGAGAGTGCGCCAGGCAGGGGCAGCACTTTCGTGCTCTATCTCCCCCTGCCGAAGGAACCGGCCGTGGACAGGGCATCGCCGGCGGCCATGGGCGCGGAAACGACGGCGCCCGGCGCGCTGGCCGCGCAGCAGACCGCACAGCGGCCGGGTGCCGACCCGGCGGTTACCTGCGGGCCTCAGACCGACGACGACCGCGACAATATCGATCCCGGCGATCACGTCGCGCTGATCGTGGAGAACGACGCCCGGTTCGCAGCCACACTGCTCGACATCGCGAAGGGGCACGGATTCAAGGGAGTCATTGCTTCCAATGGCGGTGCCGCTTTGGCACTGACTCAGGCGCTCAGGCCGGATGCGATCACGCTGGCCGTGAGACTCCCGGACATGGATGGCTGGGTGGTCCTGGAGCGGCTGAAGCACAGCGTGCAAACCAGGCACATCCCCGTAAGCGTGGTGTCGCCGGCGGATCAGACACGCGAGAGCCTGCACTTGGGCGCCGTGGCGGTGGTGCGCAAGGAGTCGGTTTCCGAAGCGCTGCGTGAGGCTCTGCTGACGATACGCAATCTCATCGAGCGCGACGCCAAGGCGCTGCTGGTGGCCGACGGCGATGACGCGCGCCGCTCGGACGTCGAGGAACGCTTGCGCGGCGCGGGGGTACAGATCACTTCGGCCAGCCTGGGAACACGGGTGCTCGAGGCGCTGCGCGCCACGCCCTTCGACTGCGTGCTCCTGGGTCCCTCCCTGAGCGACATGAGCGCGATCGAGCTGCTCAGGAGGATCGCCGAGTCCGAAGCAACTCCCGAGATGCAGTTCGTGATCTACGGGACTGAAAGCCTCGGCGGCCCAGAGCAGCAGGACTCGCGCAAACTGGCGGAGGTGCTGGTCATGAAGAAAGGGCCGACGCGCAAGGCCATGCTGGAGCAGATCACGCTGTTCCTGCACCATGCCTTACGCAGCCTGCAACCCACCAGCCGCGCGCTGCTCGGACCACGGGAGATGGCTCGGGGGCTGGCGAACAGAAAGATCCTGATGGTCGACGACGACGTACGCAACGTGTTCGCTCTGACCTGCGCTCTGGAGGAGTGCGGGATGACAGTCCTCAACGCGGAGGGCGGCACGGAAGGTCTCGAGATCCTGAAGAGCGTCCCGGACATCGATATGGTGCTGATGGACATCATGATGCCCGAGCTCGACGGCTACGATACGATCCGGATGATCCGGGGGTACGAGCAGTTCAAGGACTTGCCCATCATCGCGGTGACCGCGAAAGCGATGAAAGGGGATCGCAAGAAATGCCTCGACGCGGGCGCGTCGGACTACATCGCGAAACCAGTGAACGTCGAACAGCTGACCTCATTGTTGAGCGTGTGGCTGAACAGGTAGTCCTGAAACAGGTAGTCCAGGTAGTCGATGAGCAGCCTGACCGACTCAGCTTGCGTAAATATTCTCGTCGTCGATGACGAGCCGCACAGCCTCAAGGCACTGCAGGCGCTGTTGTGCGGGCCGGACCGCAACGTGGTGACCGCGGCCTCGGGCAGGGAGGCCCTGCGCTGGATCCTGCGAGCCGCCTTCGCGCTCATCCTGCTGGACGTGCGCATGCCGGAGATGGACGGGTTCGAAACCGCCGCTCTGATCCGTAGACTCAAGCGCTCCCGCTACACTCCCATCGTGTTCCTGACCGCGGCGGACGAGCATACGGAATGGGTGCAGCGGGGCTATGAGGTCGGTGCGGTCGACTACATCTTCAAGCCCGTGGACCCCGAAGCGTTGAAGTCCAAGGTCGCGGTTTTCGTTGACCTCGACAAGAGGAGCGCCGACCTCGCAACGCAGCTGCTTCTGCATCGGAGTGCGCAACGCGACTTACTCAAGGCGAAGGACGATCTCGAGATCAAGATCCGCGAGCGCACGGCGAACCTGATCTCGGCCCACGACCAGCTGCGCCGGGAAATGCAGATGCGTGAGCGCGCCGACGCGGAGTTGCTCGTGGCCAAGCAAGCAGCCGAGGAGGCCAATCGGGCAAAGTCCGAGTTCCTGGCCAACATGAGCCACGAGATTCGCACGCCGATGAACGCGATCATCGGCCTGACGCAGGTTGCGCTGCAGACGGAGCTCACCGCGGAGCAGCGCGAATGTCTGGAACTGGTTCGCGCCTCGGGCGAGTCGTTGCTCGCCATCGTCAATGACGTTCTCGACATCTCCAAGATCGAAGCCGGGCACCTGACGGTGGAGAGGATTCCGTTTTCGCTCAGGGAATGCATTGACGGTGCCATGAAGACGCTGGTCATCGAGGCAGACGCCAAACGGCTCGATCTCTCATGGGAGGTCGCGCCGCAGACACCGGACGCGCTGCTCGGCGATCCCCTGAGGCTGCGGCAGATCGTCCTGAATCTGGTAGGCAACGCCATCAAGTTCACGCAACAGGGCGGCGTCATCGTACGCGTCCGGCCGGAAGCCTCCGCGGACGGAGACCTATGTTGCTATTTCTCGGTGCGTGATACCGGAGTCGGGATTCCAGTGGAGAAGCAGGCGGCCGTTTTCGCGCCTTTCCGGCAGGTCGATGCCTCTACAACGCGGCACTATGGCGGCACCGGGCTTGGACTCACCATCTCGGCCCGTCTGGTGGAGATGATGCGGGGCCGGATCTGGCTCGAGAGCACGCCAGGAAAGGGAAGTACCTTTCATTTCACGGTGCGCTTCGGGTTGGCGGAGCGCGCGGCTGAGGAGCCCGTGCATCGTGGCACGCCAGCCGTGGCGCGCCGCGCCCTGCCACGGCCTGACGCGCCAAAGCTGGCCGTGCTGCTGGTGGAAGACAATTCCGTCAACCGCAGACTTGCCCAGATGGTGCTGGCGCGACACGGGCACGCGATCACGGCGGTCGACAGCGGGGCCGCGGCCCTGGAAGCACTGGAACACGGTCGCTTCGATCTGATCTTGATGGATGTGCACCTGCCCGGCATGGACGGGATCGAGACCACCCGCGCGATTCGCCGGTCCGAACGGCACTGCGGGCGACGCATCCCGATCATCGCGCTGACCGCCCACGCCATGGCCGGGGACCGCGAACGCTGCCTGGACGCGGGAATGGACGGCTATCTGGTCAAGCCGATCCACCCGACGGCGCTGCTCGATGCGGTCGAGCGACTCGGCCTCGAGCCTGAGCAAGCGGGCGGCTCTGCCGATGCGGAGTCGGCCAGGGCTCATGCCGCTGCCCTGCTCGAGCAGGTCGGCGGCGACCCGCGCCTGCTCGCGGAGGTAGCGGAATTATTCGCGCGCGAGTCCGCCCGACACATGACCGGCCTGCGCGAGGCGATTCAGAGCGGTGATCCTGAAGCCTTCGGCCACGCGGTGCACACGCTGCGCGGGATGCTGCGCGGTGTTCGCGCGACGGCAGCCGAGCAGTTGACGGCGAGTCTGCAATCACTGGATCCACAGCAGCAGAGGGAGCAGGCGCGTGCGACCTGCGAGCTGCTGGAACAGGCGATGAGCTCGTTCAGGCAGCGACTCGTCAGCCTGGTCGGGGCAGCGCAATCCGAGCGATCCGACGCGGACCCGCCGGCGACCCGCGAACGCAGCGCGAGCGGTCACGTATCCTGAACCGCAGCCGCACAGGACGCCGGTCTGCCCACGGACCGCTCGCCTGCCCACGGGCCGCTCGCCTTGCCCACGGCCGCGCGCCTGCCCACGGACCGCTCGCCTTGCCCACGGGCCGCTCGCCTTGCCCACGGGCCGCGCGCCTGCCCACGGGCCGCGCGCCTGCCCACGGGCCGCGCGCCTACCCACGGACCGCGCACTCACCCGATGGGTCATAAGAACCATCCACGAAATTCGTTTGTGTCGCATCGAATCTGGTATTCATCGCGTCTGGTATTCATGTGGTCGTGGGGCCATGGTGTATCGGATTGCAACCGAGCACGATTACCTGAGGGCGGACGTTTTCAATCGGGAAACCGCGGAGGAAGCCCGGGAGTTCTTTGACGCAGTCGCCGACTCTGCCACGCGGCATCACTGCTCCCGCATCCTCATCTCGGTGCATTCCTCCAGTCCAATGTTCACGGTGGAGCGGTCGGGATTTCTCGCGAGATTCACGAGCGTCGGCGTCGATCCTTCACACAAGATCGCCCTGGTCGCGGACGACCAGGAGCTGCATCACTCGCATGAGTATTTCGTGCTGCTGGGCCGATTGCACGGAATCAATGTGCGGCACTTCCGCGACGATCAGTCGGCACTGGAATGGTTCAGGGGCGCGCGATGAGACGCGCCACTCTTCAAGCGCATGGCCAACATCCTGATCTTTGACGTCAACTCGGCCAGCCGCCGTTTGGCCGCCGCGCTGTTGCGCAACCACGGCAACTGCGTGCGGGACGTCGGCGACGCCGATGAAGCCCTGAGGCTCGTGCGGCTGGAGCGCCCCGACCTCATGATCATGGACCTCGCTACCCCCGACATCGACGGATGCAAACTCGTGGTGCGGATGCGTTGCGACCCGAGTCTGCCGCAGCCGCGCGTGTTGGTTCGGGCGGTCGCAGGGGTTGAAGTCGAAGCGCGCGCGCTGGCGCATGTCTTCGGCGCCGCATTCGTGATCAAGCCGACGAATCCTGAATTACTGCTGGCGACCGTCAGTGCCACTCTGGGCGAACCGGCGCCGCAGCAGCGGGCTCCGGTGGCGGGCGGCGAATCGGTCGAGATGCTGGTGCACCCGATCGCGAGGCTCCTGCGACGCGTGGCGGAGCGCAGCGCGCAACTCGAGGTGGCGCGGACGGCGCTCGATCTCGAGATCAAGAAGCGAATCTGGGCGGAGCACGATCTGGTGCACGCCAACCGACGGCTGCACGATCAGGTCATGCGGGACCCAGTGACCGGCGTGTATAACCGTCGCTTCCTGGAGGAATCCCTGGCCCGCGAGAAAGCGCGCGCCCAGCGCCACGGGCATACCTTCGCGGTCATGATGATCGACGTCGATCAGTTCAGGGAATTCAACGACACGCTTGGGCACACCGCCGGTGATGCGATCCTGCAGTCCGTCGGTCAGTGCGTGGTGGCGCTGTCGCGCGCCGAAGACCTGGTCGCCCGCTACGACGCCGACGAATTCGCCCTGGTGATGGCGAACGCGTCGCGGCAGATCGTGTGGCAGCGCGCGGATCTGATTCGCCAGCGAGCGCGCAGCCTGCAGATCGGGCACAACGATCATCAACTCGGACCGATCACCCTGTCGGTGGGAATTGCAATCTTTCCCGAGGACGGCGCCAGCACCCAGGCGGTTCTGGAGGCCGCCGAGCAGGCGTTGATCAGCTCCAGGCGGGCCGGGCGCAATGTCGTCGCCGTGGGAGAGGCGATCGGCTCGTCCCAGGAAGCAACAGCAAGCGTAAGTGAAGCCCGAGACGGACAAGCCGAAGGAAGTCGAGCCCGAGCTGGAAAGCGTCTGAGCGGTTGAAGGCCGAAAACCCGGGACAGCAGCCGATACTACCCGGGCTTGCGATCGCGGCGCATCATCGGGCGTGCAGTTCGACCATGCAGCGCGACCCGCCATCAGACCCTCACAAACCCCGGTGGAGCGAGACATCGGATGTGATTCCGATGTTCGCCACGCTGGTATGGAAGATCGAGCTCGAGGCGCAGTTGCGCGACGCCATCTGCGCTCAGGCGCTCGCAGCGCTCGCGCGCCTGAGGCGCGACCTGCCGGCCCTTGCGCCCGGCCAAGGGTGGCAGTCGGTCCAGACACTCCACGAGCTCGATGAGTTCCGGGATCTGGTTTCTTGCGTGCACCGAGTCGTACCGGGAATTCTGCGATTTCTCAGGATCGGCTACGACGCATACCAAGTCACCGCCTGCTGGGCGACAGTCCTCGCAACAGGCGCGGCGCACAAGATGCACCAGCACCCGAACAACTTCCTGAGTGGCGTGTACTACGTCCGGACCCATCCGGGTGCGGACACCATCAACTTCCATGACCCGCGCAATCAGACCGGGATCATCCGGCCCCCGGTCGTCGAGCTCACTGCCGAGAATACCGATCAGGTCGTGGTGAGAGTGAAGGACGGAACGATGCTGGTGTTTCCGGCCTACCTGCAGCATTCCGTCGACGCGAGCGCGAGCCAAGACGAGCGGATCAGCATCAGCTTCAACATCATGTTTTCTTCGTTCACGGAGAATCTGAGCAAGCCCCTGTGGCAACCCGCACGGCCCAACGGCTACAGAGGTTGAGGGGCGTTGCAAGTCGCAACTGTTGCCGCGGCCCCGCGGCGGGTCATCCCAAGTCGTCCTCCTCGACAGCCGCGGACTTTGGCGGCTCAATTGGAAGCGGCGCGGCGGGCGGATTGACGGCACCAGCCTCGGCCACGCCACGCGCGGCGGCGCGCCGGCCTCGGCTGCGGGGTCGATGCAGGATTGGGTAGGCGAAGCTCGCAAGGTGCGAGTGAATGCGCCTGAGGTCGCGCACCGTGCGCAGGAAGAGGCCGCTCTCCTCAACCAGGGGTTCGACCGCCTCGGTGTCGGTGAGGTGGCTGGCCGCGGCGGCATTGCGCAGGAGGCGCACGCTCAGTGCCGTGGCGGTCACTTCGAACTCACGGAACTGTCCCTTACGCGCGGCCAGGCGCTTCGCGTCCCGAGGCTCGGCCTGCAGGAAGACCGCGAGTGCGAGCCGCAGGCTCTCGAGGAGCTCGCCGTGCATGGCGGCGACTGTCTCGATTTCCTCGGCCGTGAGCGCTCTGCCGCGCTTGACACTCCGCATTGCAAATTCGACCAGACTGTTGGCGACGATGTCGGCGACATGCTCGAGGTTGATCACGGCCGACAGGATATCCTGTCCCCGCGCACCCTCCCGCTGGTGGTCGAGGGTCTGCTCGTCGCCGACGTCGGCGAGGTAGCGGCGAATCGCGCTACCGAGCTGATCGACGCAACGATTCTGTGCGGCGACCGCCTCGGCGCGTGTACGATCATTATGCCGAAGCACCCCGAGCGCATCGCGCAGCATGATCTCGACCATGTCGGCCATGCGCAGAGTCTCGCGGGCGGCGTTCGCAAGGGCGACCGTGGCGGAGTCAAGGGCCGCGACGTCGAGATAGACGGGCCGGCCCGGATCGGCCGGCGCTGGCGGGTCCGGCAGCCACCGCGTGAGGAGGTGCGCGAGGCCCCTGACAGACCCCAGGAACAGCGCTGCGAGTGCGAGATTGAACGCCAGGTGAAAGTCGACGACCAGACGCCCGGGAGCCGGCTCGGCGAGCTCGAGTGCATGAGTGATCGCGGGCAGGAACGGCAGCGCGAGCACCACGCCCACGGTGCGCACCAGCAGGTTTCCGAGCGGCAGGCGCCTGGCGGCGGAGGTCGAGGCGTCGACGAGCGCGGGGAATGCCCCGCCGAGGTTCGCGCCGAGCACGAGGGCGAGAGCGCCGGTCGGATCGACGACGTGTGTGGCGGCGAAGGTCGCCACGAGCAGCACGATGGCGATGCTCGAGTGGCATGCCCAGGTGAGTGCCGCAGCGATCAGTGCCGCGAGGACGGGGTCCCCGGCCAGCGCGCCCATGACCGAGCGCAGCAACGGGGTGTTCTCGAGGGGTCCCAGCGTGTGCACCAGGCCCGCGAGCGCCATGAGCATGAGCCCGAGGCCGATGCCGATGCGGCCGATATTCTTCGCCCGGCTGTCGCCCGCCCAGCGGAAAACGAGCACTCCGACGAGCACCAGGGGTGGTCCCAACAGGGCCACGTTGAAGAACAGCACCTGCGTCAGGAGCGCGGTGCCGACGTTGGCGCCGAGCATGACCGCGAGCGCGGGGGCGAGCGTGATCACCCCCGTCGTCGTGAACGAGGTCGCGAGCAGACCCGTCGCGGTGCTGCTCTGGAGAAGCGCGGTCACGCCAAGCCCGGTCAGGAACGCGCGGAAGCGGCGACCGAGGTTGCGGCCGAGCCAGCGTCGGAGCACCGTGCCGAAGCCGCGCTGCACCCCGGTGCCGACCATGTGCGTGCCCCAGAGGAGAAGGCCCACATGGCCTGCGAGTTCGATAAGTGAAAGCGTGCCGTTCATCGCTGCCCCTGCGTGCGCACTGTCCGACGTGGTTGATCCGCGCCGAAGGCTACTCGAATTCACCTCGCAAACGAACCTTAATATTATGACTTACCAAGCAAAACTGGCGCCCGGGGAAGAAGGCAATCTCAACGAGGACTTTGCCGGACGAGTAATGAGCTTCGATGGTGAAGTGGCAGGCGAGTATGCCGAGATCAATGCGCCGCGGCGAGCGGAGGGTCGGCCAACCCGTCCCCGCGCGGGACTGGCACGCCACCGGAATCGACCGCGCGCGGCGCCGGCGAGACCTGCGCGGCCGGAGGGCCTTTGACGCCGATGCGCGCCACGCTCTCGAGGTTGGCGCCGTGGCGAAGGCTGCACGCACCTTTGCCCGCAGGCTGGCTGGCGGGCCGTTTTCCCCACGCGCTGCGCGCGAGGACTTTCCGGCAGCAGCGGGATTACTTCCTGTATGTCCCGACCACGGTAACCCGGCGCGACCGCGTGCCTCTCTTGGTGATGCTGCACGGTTGTAGTCAGGATGCGCGCACCTTCGCGGAGGGAACGCGAATGAACGAGGTGGCGGACCAGCACCACTTCATCGTGTTGTATCCACAGCAGTCCCTGCAGGCCAATCCGCTGCGCTGTTGGAACTGGTTCGAGCCGCGAACCAGAGAGGGCGCGGGTGAGGCGGCCGCAATCGTGACGCTGGTGCGGGACATTGCCCGCCGCTACCCCGTCGATCGCTCGCGCGTGTACCTGGCCGGAATCTCGGCCGGCGGCGCGATGACAGCCGTCCTGGCATTTTGCTATGGCGCCATCTTCGCCGCGTGCGCCATGGTGGCCGGCGTAATGTACCGCGGGGCCGACTCCGCGCTCGCAGCCGCGCAGACAATGCGCGCCGGTGCGCGGCTTTCGCCCGAGACCACGGCGCACGAAGCTGCACGCAGGGTTTCCCGCAAATTGCGCTTCGTGCCGGCACTGGTGATGCACGGCAGTCGCGATACCGTGGTGCATCCGCGTAACGCTGAGCAGATCGTCAGCCAGTTCCGCAAATTCGCCGAGCTGGTGAGCACGCCCCCCGAGCCGCTGGCCGGGCCGGTGGAACGGTGCATCAATGGCGAAGGACGTAAGTACTGGCAGCGTGATTATGTGCGCAGTGACCAGGTGTTGCTGCGCTCGATATCGGTCGATGGACTGGGACACGCGTGGAGCGGCGGAGACGAGCGCCACCGGTTCAACGATGCCGCGCACCCTGATGCGAGCCGCCTCATCTGGGATTTTGTCTCGAAGTTCCGCCGACCGGCGCCGCCACGCTGGCCGCTGATACGTTTCTGGTTCCGTTACCTGCGCCGCTATCTGCGGTCATAACGACTTGCATCCGACCGGCAGGCGCCGGCGCTTGGAGTATTGATGCGAACGCGTTCGTCACGCCGAACCGGAGACAAGGCGAGCCGTGATTCGGGCGACGTGCTCGCCCTGGTAGCGACACATGTCGAGTTCCAATGGCGTCGGCATCCGCATTTCGCTCCCCGCCCCAGTTACACAGCTCGCGCCGTAGGGAGTCCCGCCGGTCACCTCGCGCATCGTCGCGAGATCCTTGAACGTGTAGGGCAGGCCGACCACGATCATTCCGTGGTGGAGCAAGGTGCTGTGGAAGGAGGTGATGGTCGTCTCCTGGCCGCCGTGCTGGCTGGCAGTGCTGCAAAAAACGCTGCCGACCTTGCCGACGAGTGCGCCGCTCATCCAAAGGGGGCCGGTCTGATCGAGGAAGTTGCGCATCTGAGCCGCCATGTTGCCGAAGCGCGTTGGAGTGCCGAACAGAATCAGGTCGTACTGATCCAGCTCTTCCGGGCGCGCCAGCGGCGCCCGCTGGTCGAGCTTGAAGCCCGCGGCACGCGCGACGTCCGGCGGTGTCAGTTCGGGAACCCGCTTGACCGTCACCTGCGCCCCGGCGATACGGCCGGCGCCTTCAGCCTGCGCGTACGCCATGGCCTCGATGTGGCCGTAGCTGCTGTAGTAAAGGACCAGAATCCTTGGCATGGCGACTCCTCAGGGCGTACTGCGCGCCCGCGTGTGCCGCCTCAGAAAGGCGCGGCATATTTCGCTGTACTCGTCCGGCCGGTCGAGATTGGGCAGATGGCCGGCGCCGGTGATCACGGCCCGCTCGGCGCACCGCAGCTGCACGCTCAGGCGATCGGCGGACTGAACCCGGCGCGGCACGTCGAGCTCGCCGCTGAGCACCAGTGCTGGCGCATTCGATGACCGCGGCAGCGCCGGTACCGGAAGGACGTCCGGCTTGAGGGGGGAATCGGTGAACTCATTGCCTGCGAACCGCTCGATCATCGCGATAAGGTGCGCGCGCATCTGCAGATCCGCAGTGCGCAGTTGCATAAGCGGATGGCGCAGCCATTCGCGGCGAAAGGCGGGCATGCCGCGCGTACGCGCGACGGTCCGGAAGTGTTCGAACGGCACCTCCGCGTCGGCGGAGGCAAGCTCGAAGGAGGGCGGTCCGTCGAGAATGACGGCGTCCACGCGCTCGGGCGCGCCGCCGGCGAAAGCGAGGGCACTACGCGCCCCCTGCGACATGCCGAGGACCGCGACCCGGGTCAGGCCGAGGTGGTGACAAAGGGCGGCAACGTCAGTCGCATCGCGTGCTGTTGAGGGCGTGCCGCTCGAGAATCCGTGACCGCGCCTATCGACACGCACCAGGCGGAACTCGTGCCGCAGCCTCGCGACCTGCGGATCCCACATTTCGAGGTCCAGAGTCCAGCCGTGCAGGAGTATGACCGCAGGACCTGCGCCCTCGTCTCGGAAGCGCAGACGCGCGTCTTCCACCATGAGGAACTGGTCTACTGGGTGCGTCGCCGCATTCCTCGCTGCGCTCGTTGCCAGCATAAGCCTGAAATTCGAATAGCGAAAAACTTTTCGTACTCAGGCTACGGACTCACCTGACGGTCGTCAAGCGCGCCCGCCCCGAGGCTTGCGGGACTAGATCTGTGCGCTCAAAGACAGCCAGGGAACGGTGGCGAGGTCCGCGGAAATCTGCCGGCTCACTTGCTGCAACATCGCCAGCCGTTCGCGCACCAGCTTCGTCTTGGTTGTACGGCGCGAATGACTCGATGAGTTGAGGGCTGCGACCACACGACCATGGTGGTCAAGAACCGGGACGGCGAGCGCGATGACACCATAAGCAAGTTCATCTTCCACCGCCGAGTAGCCGTTGCGACGGCAATCCTCGATCAACGCACGCAGCTTCTGCGGATCGGTGACGGTGCGTTCGGTGAGGGCTTGGAGCTTCGCGGTCTGGAAATAGCGGTGCAACCGCTCCGGACTCACGCCGGCAAGCAGGACGCGGCCCGTCGATGTGGCGTGAGCGGGGAAGCGGCTGCCGACGTGGGCTTCAAGGCGCAGCAGCGTGCGCACCGAGGTGCGTGCGACGTAGACGATCTCAACCCCGTCCAGCACGCACAGGGCCGCCGAGTCGGCCGTGTTGCGTGCCAGCTCTTCGAGATGATTCTTGGTGATCTGCTCGATATTCATCGATTCCAGGTATGCCGCGCCGAGCTCGAGCACTTTCGGGCGCAGGAGGAAGTCACGCCCGCTGCGCGTGACGTAGCCGAGTTCCTCCAGCGTGAGCAGGCAGCGTCGTGCCGTGGCGGCCGGAATGCGGGCACTGCGCGCGATGTCGCTGAGGCTCAGGGCCGCATGATCCCGCGAGAAGGCGCGGATCACGGTGAGTCCCTTGGCGAGTCCGCCCATCGCCTCGCGACGCACCGGCGTTTTCCTGCCCTTTGCCACGCACGCAGTCTATTTCGATATCCGAAATGTCGGAAGGGGTGAGGAGCAGCCTTGACGACGGTCCGAGGGGAAGTCCACTATCTTGTTTCGGATACCGACGTAGCCTTCGGTATGCGAAATGTGCCCGAGAGGGCCTTGAGAGGGCAACTTGAAGATTGGGCGGCAGGACCAGCGCAGCTCGGCGATTTCGACGTCAAACGCAGAGACCATCCTCGTCCGCGGGCGTGATCTGACGCGTGAACTGATCGGCCGGATCACTTTCACCGAGCACTTCTGGTTGCTGGTGACCGGTTCGTTGCCCACACCCGCTCAGCTGCGCGTGCTCGATGCAGCGCTGGTAGCGATCGCCGAACACGGGCTGGTGCCGAGCGTTCAAGTCTCCCGCATGACCCTGGCGGCGGCGCCCGAGGCTCTGCAGGGAGCGGTTGCGGCCGGGATTCTTGGGTGCGGGTCGGTGGTGCTTGGCTCTTCCGAGGCCGCGGGTCGCTTCCTTGCGCAGATCAGTGCCCGCGGCAAAAGCGCTGCGTCACTCGAAGCGGCTGCCCGCGAGGTGGTGCGCGAGTACCGCGAGGCCAAGCAGGCGATCCCTGGCTATGGCCATCCGCTGCACCGGGGCGGTGATCCCCGCGCACAGCGCCTCCTCGAGGTGGCAGTCGAGGCGAATGCCTCGGGACAACACGCGGAGATTGCCCGCGCCGTCGAGCGGCTGCTGCCGGAAGTCATCGGCCGTCCGCTCGCGCTGAACGTCTCCGGAGCGATTCCGGCGGTGCTCCTGGATGCCGGTTATCCGCTGCTGGCCCTGAAGGGGGTGCCGCTGCTTGCGCGCACTGCGGGGCTCGTCGCCCATCTGCTCGAGGAACAGCAGCGCGCCATCGGCTTCGTCATGTCACACGCCGCGGCGCAGGCGATCAACTACGACGGTGAAGCCCCTCCCGACTTCAAGCCGAGCCAGGACGGTTGAGGCACCCGCACTGCTATGGAACCGACATTGGCGGGCATTCGCGTCGTCGAGCAGGGCACGTTCATCACCGGGCCGTGCGCCGGGATGATGTTGGCGGACCTCGGCGCGGACGTCATCAAGGTCGAGAGCCCCGAGGGGGACCCGTACCGCGCCTACCAGGGCGGCCAGTACTCGCCACACTTTCAGGCCTACAACCGCAACAAGCGCAGCGTCGCGCTCGATATGAAGCAGACCGCGGACTGCGAACTCTTCCGGGGCCTCATCCGCGAGGCCGACGTGTACATTCAGAACTTCCGGCCGGGGACTGCAGAGCGCCTCGGAGCGGGTGTCGAACGACTGCTGCAAATCAACCCGCGGCTCGTGTACTGCTCGATCAGCGGCTTCGGAGCGAGCGGCCCGTACGCCGAGCGCCCGAGCTATGACTCGGTCGCGCAGGCGCTCAGCGGGTTTCTCAGCGTGGTAGTCGACTACCGCCGACCACAGTTCCTGGGTCCCGCGCTTGCCGATGCAATCACGGGTCTTTATGCCTCACAGGGCATCCTCGCGGCCCTGGTGCAAAGGGGCCGCACCGCGCGTGGCGGTCACGTCGAAGTATCCATGCTGGAAGCGATGGCGCACTTCGCCGTCGAGCCCTTCGCCGCGTTCTTCGCACTCGGACAGACTCCCACCTCCGCCGACCGGCCCCGGCTGGCGCAGGCCTACATCCTGCGTACAGCAGACGAGCGGTTGATAGCGATTCACCTGTCGTCGCTCGAGAAGTTCTGGCAGGGACTGGTCGCGGCGCTCGGCGCACCGGAGCTTGCGAGTGATCCGCGCTTCAACCCGCGCGAGCGCCGCGTCGCCGAGTATGAGGCACTGCGTCTGGAACTCGACGCGCGTTTCGTGTGCGAGCCGCTGTCGCACTGGATCGAGCGACTGCAGGCCAATGACGTGCCCTACGCACCCGTCAACCGCATCGATGACGTGGTAGTAGACCCACAGATCCGCCATCTCGGCATCGTCGTGCCGGTCGAAGCCCCGCACTCGGCAAAGGAAGCCGTGCGGCCCGCACTGCAGTTCAACGGCAGTCGGGCCAAGTCGGTGAGTGCCGCACCACTTCTGGATCAGCACGGCAAGGAGATCCGCGCCGCACTGGCCGGCGGGCCGACCTGGCCCCCCGGCGGGACGAGCGCACTGGCCAGCTAGGCGCGCGCAAAGGGGAAACCGCGATGCTCTTTCCAACTACGCTCGTCGGCAGCTACCCGCAGCCGGAGTGGCTGATTGACCGCGAGCGTCTCGCCGGCCGCTTCCCGCCGCGGGTGCGCGCGCGCGAACTGTGGCGTGTCCCGGAGGCGTTCCTGGCGCAGGCGCAGGACGACGCGACCATCATGGCCATCAAGGCACAGGAGGATGCCGGCCTCGACATCATCACGGACGGGGAGATACGGCGCGAGAGCTACTCCAATCTCTTCGCGACCGCCCTCGATGGGATCGATCTGGACAATCCGGGCACCGCGCTCGATCGCAGTGGTCATCCGAACCCCGTGCCGCGTGTTATCGCGCCGATCCGCCGCCGCCATGCCGTCGGCGTGCGCGACCTCGAGTTTCTGCGCAGCCACACCCAGCGCCACGTCAAGGCGACGGTTCCGGGGCCGTTCACGATGGCCCAGCAGGCGCAGATCGACTACTACGGCGGAAGCCGCGAGCACGCCGCCATGGACTATGCGGCCGCCGTGAACGAGGAGATCCGCGATCTCTTCGATGCCGGCGCGGATGTGGTGCAGATCGACGAACCTTACATGCAGGCGCGCCCGGAGGAGGCACGTGCGTTCGGCCTGCGCGCGGTCAACCGCGCGCTTGAGGGTATCTCGGGGGTCACGGCGGTGCATATCTGCTTCGGTTACGCGGCCATCATTCACGTGCGGCCGTCCGGCTATTCGTTCCTGCCTGAGCTCGCCGAGTGCCGCTGCGCGCAAGTCTCGATCGAGACCGCGCAGTCGAGCCTCGACTGCGCCGTGCTCCAGGCGCTGCCCGGCAAGAAGATCATCCTCGGGGTCATCGACCTGGGTACTCACGCGATCGAGACGCCGGAGGGTGTGGCGAACAGAATCCGCCGCGCGCTGCCGTTCGTTGATCCGGCGAATCTTCTGGTGGCACCCGATTGCGGCATGAAATACCTGCCGCGCGAGGTCGCCTTCGGGAAGCTGCAGGCGATGGTGGCGGGCGCGCAGCTGGTGCGGCGGGAGCTCGCGGCCGCGCGGACGGGGCAGGGCGGCGGCGCCAAATCCTAATAATCAGTTCACAGGGGGCTCACATGTTCGCAGCGTTGCGCAGAACACTTCCGGTCCTGGCGGCCTTGCCGGGTGTAGTCCAGTTCGCCACTCCCGCCTGGGGGCAAAGCCAAGCCACGGTGCTCGAGGAAGTCTTGGTCACGGCGCGCAAGCGCGATGAGACGATCCAGAACGTGCCGGTGACCGAAAACGTCTTCACCCAGCAGGCGATCGAGGCGGCGGGAATCGAATCCCCCCGCGACTTCGTCGCGATGGTCCCGAACATGACCCTGGTCGAGGTGCAGAACGTCGGCAACTCCTTCATCACCATCCGCGGCATCTCCCAGGCGCGCAACAGCGAGCCGTCGGTCGCGGTGCTGGTCGACGGAGTGCTCGAGACCAATCCCTACCAGTTCGACCAGGAGCTCACCGACATTCGGGAGATCGAGGTGCTGAAGGGTCCGCAGGGCGCCTTGTACGGTCGCAATGCCATCGGCGGCGCGATCCTCATTCACACCGCGGATCCTTCCGATTACTTCTCAGGTGCCGTGAGGGTCGGCGTGGGCAACGGGGTGTCCGAGAAGGCCCAGGTGGCCGTCAGCGGCCCGATTGACTCGGCCGGAACGCTGAAGTATCGCGCCTCGCTCAACTACTACGACACTGACGGCTATCGGGAGAACAGTTACCTGAACCGCAAGGCGGACCCGTATCGGGATTACTCCGGGCGGCTGCGGCTGCTGTGGAAACCCTCCGAGCAGTGGTCCGCGGACCTGCGGGCGCTCTTCGATCGGGTCGAGACGACCGCCTACTACTACATCATTCCGCGTGCCAACGAAGCAAGCGTCTTCAGCGATTTCAGCACGCCGCCGAACGCCAACGACGTCACCAGCCCGATCCAGAACAACAACCTGGGCACGGACACCCGCGACGTGACGGATGTCGCGCTCAAGCTCGATCACAGCCTGGGGGGCGGCACGCTCACGGCGGTCTCGGACTACAACCGCACCAAGGAGATCGACACCGGAGACGCCTTCGATTTCCGGCCGATCCCCACGTCTCTCCTCTATTTCTTTACCGGCGGGGTTCCGGCAGCCCTCGGCGGGCCATTCGATCAGAGCCAGAGCCAGTTCATCGACGTGACGACCTACAGCCAGGAGCTGCGCTTCACCTCGCCGAAGATCGGCGGTTTCTCGTGGATCGCGGGCGGGTATTACGTGCATACGGAGCGCTTCATCTCCACGGACAATCTCGTGGACCGGGGACAGGGCGTCCCGGCCGTCTATGAGACGCCGCTCGTCGATCCGGCCAATCCGTTCGCCACCAACACGAACGCGACCTTCCTGTCTGACTCGCAGAACAACAACGCCTGGGCCGTGTTCGGCGATGCGATCTACGAGTTCACCAAGCAGTTCGAGCTCGATGCGGCGATCCGCTACGACGAGGATGAGCGGCAGAACACCACCCGCACGCCGACCGCGTTCCTGCCTCCGGCCACACTCGGGACGGCGCACACCGGCGAGGTGCGCAAGCACACCTTCGACGCGGCGCAGCCCAAGGGCACGCTGCGCTACAAGCCCAGCGACAGCCTGACCTTCTACGGCGGCTGGAGCCGCGGGTTCCGCAGCGGCGGCTTCAACCAGACCGGTGTCGGCGCGGTTGCACAGTCCACGGGGCATCTCGGCGTTCACGATCTGTTCAACGCCGAGATCGCCGAGACCTGGGAAGTCGGCGTGAAGAGCCAGTTCCTCGACCGGCGGCTGGGCGCGAATCTGGCGCTCTACTACACCGACTCGCACAACGGGTACTTCTTCTACTTCGACGCCACGACCTCGACTCAGAACCTCGGCAATCTCGACGCCCGGTACAAGGGGGGCGAGCTCGAGCTGACCGCGCGGGCGACGAATTGGCTCGACCTGTACGCGAACTTCGGCTACACGGACGGCAAGGTCACCCACATGGAAGATCCCACGGTGATCGGCAACAAGCCGCCGCTGCTGACTAAGAATACTGTCAACGCGGGCTTCCAGGTCCACGAGCCGCTCGGCGGCGGAGTGAACGGGGTGCTGCGCCTGGACTATCAGATGATCGGCCGGACCTGGTGGGACCCGTACAACGTGACCGATCGCGATCCGATCAACCTACTCGACGCGCGCGCCGGCGTCGAGGCCGACCGGTGGTCGGTGACCGCCTGGTCCAAGAATCTGACCAACAAGATCTACAATGCGGAGTTCTCCCCGGGGGGCTTCCTGTGGAGAGCCCTGCCGCGCCAGTACGGAGTAGAGTTCGGCTATCGCTTCTGAGAGAAAGAAAAGGAGAGTGTCATGGCTCAGCTCGCCAAACTGCCTACGCGCCTGCATCACACAGCCTACGTGACCTGGGACCAGGAGAAGAACCGGCGCTTCTACGAGGACGTCATCGGCTTGCCGCTGACGGCGACCTGGTGCGAGTCGGATGAGCTCTTCGGCAAGGTGCGCACCTACGTTCACACTTTCTACGGTATCGGCGATGGCGGGGCGCTCGCCTTCTTCCAGTTCGCCGACCCTGCCGACCAGGCGCAGTTCGGCCCGAAGATGCCGCCGACGCCGTTCAACCATATCGCGCTCAAGGTGGACGCTGAGACGCA
>Ga0209156_10000223_pt1 | contig 46564 bp, 45 predicted proteins | sample GraSoiAngelo_124_FD_185881 | JGI IMG/M metagenome (GOLD analysis project Ga0209156, IMG submission 185881) | Grasslands soil microbial communities from the Angelo Coastal Reserve, California, USA - 14_0927_05_20cm (SPAdes) (version 2) | ecosystem: Environmental > Terrestrial > Soil > Grasslands... | reverse complement strand
TTCTTCGATAACCGTGCGCCGGTCCGCTGGGCGAAGCGCGAGGATTTGGTCGACGAGTCCCTGCCCGATCACGACGAAGGGGTTGTCCGCGAGGTTCGCGCCGGCGAGCAGGTCCTGCAGATCGCGCAGGCGCACGCGCGAGCGGTTCACGAGGTATTCGGCCTCGCCGTTCCGGAAGAGGCGCCGGCCGACCTCGATCTCGGTAAAGTCGATGGGAAGCCTTCGCGATGAGTTGTCGAGCTGCAGCAACGCCTCGGCGTGACTCAGAGCCTTGCGCGTTTCGCTGCCACCGAAGATCAACTCCTCGTTGCGCTTCGCGCGGAGCACGCGCGCGTTGTTCTCGCCGAGGGCCCAGCGCACCGCGTCGGCCACGTTGGAGTTGTGGACGATCACGTTGTCGGCGACGAAGTTGTGGGTCTCGTCGACGGATAGGTCGTACACCCAGCGATCTTCGGGTTCGAATTCCTCCACCGCGACGACCTCATCCCAGTACACGTCTGAGTTCGCAAGCTTCCGGATTTGATCGAGAAGTTCCTTCGTTGCCTGCGGGGACGATCCGAGCTGCTCTACGTAACCAGCTACCTCACGTAGGCCGGCGCGACTCGCGTGGCACCGGCGTTCGGTATAAGCGGCGAGCTTTGATCGCCCCTTGCGATGCTTCTTGACGTTCACCCCGCCCGCGCGAGCTGCTCGGTAAACCAGTTCCGTTGCAGTAGGCACAACGTCCCAATTCGGGTTGCCCCCGGGTGGAAGGTCCGCGATTCGACCAAGAGGTCTTGCCTTGTCGCCAGCGAAACGCAGCTGTGCGCTCAAGACACGCAGCTGTTCGTTCCCGTAGACATAGATGCTGAAGTAGGTGCGGCGGATCTTTGCGGCGGTATTGGTCGCGTACTTCTCTCTTCGGCGGATCGTTGCGAACACGCCTAGCCGCAGGAGAAGTGAGACCACTCCCCGAGCGAGGTTCTCACTCGCCGAGGCATATTCGACATAGGCCTGAGCGCGACCAGGGTACTTTTTGACACACACATACGAATCCCCCTCGAAGAGGCCCGAAAGGAACGCCCACTGAACGTGTTCGGGAGCCGCAAACAGAAGCTCGGGAACTACCTTCCCGGCGGACCCGGCATTCGTCCTGAGGTCGAAGAGTCTCTCGAGTAAGACGGCCAGTGCCTGGGACGCCTGAATCAGGATCTTCGCGTCGGAATTTCCTGGATGGTCATAACGACCGGCGCGCAAGCCAAAGATGTCTTCGCCGAGTCGCGCATAGTCGTCGTTGACTTTTGGATCGCTATTTGTGAAGCGGGCGGTTCCCGCAATGTTTTCGCCTTCGGCGATCAGAAGGCCGAGAAAGCGGGCTACGTCCGGCGTCAAAGCCTCCGGGACGTTGACCGAAACGCCATATTTGACGCGTATCCGAGGTTCGAGGGAAGGCGACTCTCCGGACGCAGCCGAGAGCGCAGCTAGGGCAACCGTGCTCAGACCGCTCTCGCTCCGAGGATTCTCACTCCGCGATCGTTGGACGTCTGCTGCGTCGGCCCACGCTCCGTACGTGCCGAACCAGCCCACGCCACTTGAGGCCCATCTGTCAAGCTCAGGACTTGATGGCACGCGAATTCGATCGCCTTCATCGAAGAGGTCCAATGTCCGGAGGAACGGAAGCGAAGCGCGATCAGCGCTGAGCGGCAATTCACGGGGGATTGCGACGTGCACGCCTCGATGGACTTCGTCTGCTCGGAGGCTTCGGATGTATCCCCCATCGAGGGTGAAGAGCGGGTGATACGGAGTGAGCTCAACGACTCTTCCCGATCGTGTATGTACCCGAAGCATTTTCGAGGGAGCGGTTCGCTTGACGAAGGCTGCGACCGGTCGAGGCTCGAGCTTCAACGATTCGGGGTCGAGCGACACTACCTCGACCGACGCGTTCGGTTGGGCGATGAATCCGTCGTCGATGATCTCAACTGGACCAGCTGCAAGAGCTTCCTCGACCATCTCGCCGATCAAACGTTCTGACCCATCGGCCAACGTGACCCTCGAAAAATACCTGAGGCATTTGCCGCTGCCGTTCGGCCCGATGATCGCGGTGATGCCAGGGGCGAATTGGAGCTCGGTCTTGTGTACGAAGCTCTTGAACCCGACGAGACTCAGACTCTTAAGAACGGCGTGCGCTTGCCCGCCGCCTTCGATCACCTTCAGCTCATCGCTCATTGCGTCACCAATTCCATGAGCTTCGCGGCGGCGGCCTCTTCCGCGGCGCGCTTCGAAGCGCCGGTTCCCTGCGCCACGTTGCCCGCGACCTCGACTTCGACGACGAAACCGCGCCGGTGCTCGGGACCGCTCACGTCGAGCGTTCGATAAAGCGGAAGCGGGTGATGCGCGGCCTGCGCCCATTCCTGCAGCAATGTCTTCGGGGACTTGCGCGGCGAACTCACCGTTGACGCGATGACGTCGCCCATCGTCCGATGCACCAAGTCCTGTGCGGCCGCGAGTCCGCTCTCGATGTAGCACGCGCCGACCACCGATTCGTAAAGGCTCGCCGCGAGCCCAGCGCGGCCGCGGCCGCCGGTCTCCTCTTCGCCGCGTCCAAGGCGCGCGCGTTCCGGGAGTCCCAGCTGCCGGCCGACCTCTGCGAGCGCCGCCGACGACACAAGCGTGGCGCGAAGCGCGGTGAGCTCACCCTCGGTCGCATCGGGAAAGCGCCGATAGAGCTCTTCGCCGACGACGAGATCGACGACGGCATCGCCGAGGAACTCGAGGCGCTCGAAATCCGGCGCGTCCTCCTCCGGATGCTCGTGGAGATACGAGCTGTGCGTCAGCGCGTTCTCGAGGAGCGCCGGATCCGTGAAGCGATATCCGCCGATCTCGATGTCGGTCACTTCCTCCATAAGCGCAGAAAAGGCAGGGGCTCCGTTGCCCCTGCCTCCCCTACGCGCGACGTTCGACGTAATTGTGCGCGCTAAGCGACGTGCTCCTCGATGTATTCCTGCGCGTCGCCCACGGTCTTGATTCTTTCCGCCTCTTCGTCCGAGATTTCCATCCCGAACTCTTCCTCAAGACTCATGATGAGCTCGACCAGGTCGAGCGAGTCAGCGTTGAGATCGTCCACGAACGAGGCCTCAGGCTTTACGTCAACCTCGTCGACGCCGAGCTGTTCGACGATGATCTTCTTGAGGCGGTCGTAGGTGTTTCCCTGCGCCAACAAATTCCTCCTCCGGGTCGAGTGCGACCCCTCGCCCGCCCGCACGCGGCGGCAGGTCCGCGCAAGTGTCACGGCCACCCATCTGGCCTGTCAATTGGGTAACGCTAAAGAAAGTGGGCTCGGCGGGCCTCTTTATGGTGAAAGCCGATGACAGACCGCTGGCGTGAGGTCTACGAGCGCGAGTATCCCCGCCTGGTGCGGGCGTTGCTCGCGATCGGGCGCGACCCCGCCGCGGCAGAGGACGCGGCGCAGGAGGCCTTTGTGAAGGCGCATAAGGCGGGCCTCGACAACATCGAAAAGCTGCCCGGTTGGCTCCTCGTCGTCGGCGCGCGCGAGGTATTCCGCAAGGCCAAGCGGGCCCGCCGCGAGACCGAGATCTGGGCGTCGTTACCGCCTCGTGACGACGGCTTCGACACCACGGCGGACCGCATCGACCTCCTTGCCGCGCTGGGAGAGCTGCCCGACCGGCAGCGGGCGATCGTCGTGGCTCGCTACTACTACGGCCTCTCCTACGACGAGATCGCCGACCACTTCGAGATCAAGAGCGGGACCGTCGGCGCGACCCTGCATCAGGCGATCGAACGGCTTCGCCAGATCCAGCTCGCCGGCCGGCTCGCGCGAGGAGCGATGCGATGACCAATGAACGCCAGGACGACGAGATCCTCGGGCGCGCGCTCGCGCGCGCGATCGAGACGATCGACGTGAATCAGACGCCGTTCGAGCGGTCGCGACTTGCGACCGCGCCGGCGCGTCGATCGATCTTCGGTGTCTGGCAGATCGCAACCGCGGCCGCTGCGATCGTGCTCGCGCTCGCGATCGGCTCGTGGCTGATGCGGCCGACCGAGAGCCAGCCCGGCGTGGCGGCTTCTCCGACAGCACCCGTAGCGCCGTCCTCGGCTGCAACACCGGCGCCCGGGGCGACCGCTTCGCCAACGGCGACATCGGCCCCGACGGCTGTCGATCACGACAAGATCTATCTGGGACGTCCCGGCCTTCCGCCGGTGGCCGTCAGCGGCCCGCAGTTTGCCGGCACGGTTGTGACCGCTGACCAGCGAATCGGATCTCGGATAACCGGCCTGCGCGCGTACCGGCAGTCCACAGCGCCGCCTGGTCTAACGAACTACTTGTGGAATAACTCGTTCCAAGGTGGCGTGACGGTGGCGGTCTCGTCCGATCTTGCAAGAATCGATCTGCAGCTTGGCCAGCCATTCACAGCCAGCGATCACTCCACAGCGTTCGCGATCCTGCAGCAGCTCGTCTACACGGCGACCGAGGAGCCTGGTATCCGTCGCGTGCTTTTCACTCAAAACGGCGGACTCCCGCTGAGCATCGGAGACATCAAGGTCGACAAGCCGCTCGCTCGCGAGGACGTCTTGGGTTACTCCCTTCCGGCCGCGGTCGGTGCCGACAAGGCGATCTCGCAAGACGGCGCGCCGCTCACCAGCTCGACGTGGTCGACGACCACCGAGACCGATGGCACCGTTGTCCGCTTTATCTTCGAAACACAGTCAACGGGCGGGAACGGCGGATCTTTCCCGGCGTTCGACATCTCGATGGCGGAGGCAAGGGACGACCTTCAGCAATTCGGGAAATACGCATTGCTCGTTGTCGTCGGCGCGAAGGCGCCGCCGGCCCAGTGGACATTCAGCCAGCCGACCATCGACGACACGACTCCGCTCCGCGCGACACTGGCCAGTAACCTCCCCGGTCTGTCCATGCACTGGCTCATCCTCGACGACGCGCGACCGTGGCGCGTGTACACACAACCCGCTCTGGGACGGATTGTCGTCGAGGTGGGCGGCGACCCCCGGACGACGAGTGATCGCATCTCCGTCACGACGCCGAAACCCGGCGACCGGGTCCCCGGCGGGGCGCAGTTCGCGCAATCCGTTCGCATCGCCGGAGCGGCACGCGTCTTCGAAGCGACGGTGAGCTGGCGAGTTCGGGACTCGGCCGGAAAGATCGTCGCGAGCTCGCACTTCAACGCCAGCCTCGGCTCGAGCGCGCTCTGGGGCACGTTCGACAGTGGCTTCGCGGTCCCGGCCTCGGTGCACGGCAACATCACGCTCGAGGTCTATGAAGTCAGTCCGAAGGATGGAAGCGAACAGGGCCTCGTGCAGATACCCCTGAGCGTGCCCTAGGCAGAAGGCTGCTGGCGGCCACCGACCGCGGTCGCGAGCACACCGTTGACGAACTTCGGCGAGGCCTCGGAGCCGAACATCTTCGCAAGCTCCACGGCCTCGTCGATGACGACCCCGGCGGGCGCATCGCCGGAGACGCGAAGCTCGTAGAGCGCGATCCGCAGCACGTTGCGATCGATGCGCGCCATCTGATCGATCGGGAACTCAGGCGCGAGCTGAGCGATCTCCGTGTCGAGGTCCCTCCGATGAGCGAGCACGCCCTGGACCAGGTCCCAAGCGAACGCGCCGGCCTCTTCCGTCAGCCCGGCGCGGAACGCGCCGCGCTGCCATGTCTCCTTGGGATCGGCGCGGTTGAAGTCGATCTCGAAGAGGGTCTGGAGCGCGAGCCGCCGGGCGGGATGGCGACCGCCGCGCGCCGGCCTCTCGCTCACGCTGCTGATGCGACGCCCTCACCGAGCGCGTCGAGAAGTCGCGTGGAGACGGCGCGCTCTGCCACCTCGATCGCCCGGCGCATCATGTTCGCCCGCGCGCGACCGTGCGTGACCACCGAGATCCCCGCAACGCCCAGGAGCGGTGCCGAAACGTACGGGTCGTAGTCCATCCGGCTGCGGAACTTTGAGATCCCGCCGAGCGCGATCAGGCCCGCGACCTTTCCGAGTGGCCCGCCGAAGATGTCGCGACGAATGCCTTCGACGAAAACGTCGACGACACCCTCCATGCCCTTGGCGAGCACGTTGCCGGTGAAGCCGTCGGTGACGCAGATGTCGGTGATCCCGCGCGTCACGTCGCGGCCCTCGATGTTCCCGTAGAAGTTCAGGTCCTCGGCGCCCTCGAGGAGCGCGTGCGCGGCGAGCTGCATGCGTCCGCCCTTCTCGGGCTCCTCACCGACGTTGATAAGACCGACGGACGGCCGGTCGACGGCGTGCACCTTCTCCATGAAGCGCGATGCCATGCGCGCGAATTGAAGGATGTTGTGCTCGTCGGCGTCCATCGTTGCGCCCGCATCGAGGAGGCACGCCGGCTTCCCCTTCGTCGTCGGCAGCATCCCGCAGAGCGCGGGGCGATCGATCCCGCGGATGCGGCCGAGGACCAGGAGCGCCGCCGCCATCGTGGCGCCAGTGTTGCCGGCGGACACCACAGCGTCCGCTTCGCCGTGCTTGACCATCGCGGTCGCGACACCGATCGACGTATCCGCGCGCCGCCGGAGTGCGGTTGCGGGGTGCTCGTCCATCCCGACGACGTCCTGCGCCCCGCGGATCGTGATGCCCGGCGGAGTTTCGGAGCCCAGGGCCTTGCGGATGGCGTCCTCGCGCCCGACGAGCACGAGGTCCGACATACCGCCCTTTTCCCGATACAACAGAGCGCCCCGGACTATCTCGTCCGGGGCATGGTCGCCGCCCATTGCGTCGACGGCGATCTTCACTGACGCGCCGTCCTACTTAGGCCGGCGTCCGCTTGGCCTTGATCGGTATGACCTGGCGGCCGCGGAAGGTGCCGCAGTGCGGGCACGCCTGGTGCGGCGGCTTCGGACTCTTGCACTGAGGGCACGGAACGAGGTTCATCGCGCGTAGCGCGAGATGACTGCGGCGCTCGCCCTGCGCCGCGCGTGGTATCCGTTTCTTGGGTTGGCCTGCCAAAACGTTCTCCTAGAGGGGGTTTCGATGATTCTAGTGGCGGAATGATCGAGCTGACGTGGCAGGTCGCCGTTTTCATCGCATTTCGGGTGGCGAGCGCGCTACCGACGCTGCGGTGGCCATTCGCGGGAGCGCTGATTGCGCTTGTCGCGGACTTCGCCGATCTCTTCCTCATGGACGCCATTGGCGGCATCTCCGATTACCAGCGTCTCGACAAGCTTTGCGACCTCGCCTACATCGGGGCATTCCTTGTTGTGGCCGCGCGCTGGTCGGGACTCGAGCGCGTCATCGCACTCGTGCTGTTCGCGTACCGCATGGTCGGTGAGGTCGCATTCGAGCTGACCGGCGAGCGCGCGCTCCTGTTGCTCTTTCCGAACGTGTTCGAGTTCTGGTTCGTCGCCGTCGCGGCACGCCGCCACTACCGTCCCGAGCGCGCATTGACGCTCGGGCAGGCGAGCGTCGCGCTCGTGATCCTGCTCGTCGGGAAGGAAGCGCAGGAGTACTTCCTTCATGTCGACCGTTTCCTGGATCAGTTCAGTGCGATGGGCGCCTTGCAAGGCGTCTGGCACACGATCGGCGGCCGATAGTCACCGCTCGGGGTGAAAATCCTTGAGCTTGGCGAGCTTGCTCCAACGCTCATCCGCTGGCGCGTCGTGGTCGTGCGGCTCCTCGTTGAGGTCGCGACCGCACACCAGACAAAGCCCTTTGCAGTCGGGGGTGCAGAGCGGGGCGATCGGCGTCGCGAGGATGAGCTCCTCGCGAAGAAGCGGATTGAGCTCGATCTTGAAGTCGCTGCCGATGCGTTTGGCGTCGGGAGGCGGAGCTTCCTTGGGATCGCCGCTCACCACATCGATCGTCGAGTAGTACTGCTCCGCGAAGTGCGTCTCGACCGGCGTTTCGATCGGCCGCAGGCAGCGGCTGCACTGCTCGGCGATGGTCGCTCTCGCGTCGCCTTCGAGATACGCGCCGGGATTCGTGTGCGTTGCGACGATGTCGGCGTCGATGTTCGTTGCGCCCGCCTCCGTCAGGCCGGCGTTCTCGCCACGAGGATCTATCGGCGATTCGCTGATCTCGTACTCGGCTTGCGTGCCGATCGGCTGCTTCAGCAGCGGCGCGACGTTGATCTTCATCTGGGTCTAGCCCTCCGTGGGCGCTGCTCGTCGCTCCTCTAACACTTCGAGGCTCTTCTTTATTACCGATAGGGTCTTCACCAGGTCGCTCTCAAGTCGCACGAGCACGTCGGCGGCGTACTGGTCCGCGCCGTGCATCGTCTCTTCCGCCTTCGCCTGGGCCTTGTCGAGCACATCCTGCGAGCGGGTCTCGGCCTCGCGCAGGATCGACTGATCCTGCAGCAAGAGGGCTGCCTGCTCCTGGGCGGCGCCGATGATCTGCTCGGCCTCCTCGCGGGCCTTTGACAGCACGCGATCGCTCTCCTGATTGATGCGACGGGCTTGCTTGACCTCTTCGGGGATGGCCACGCGGAGCTGGTCGATGAGGTCGAGGACCGCGGCCTGCTCGAGGATGACCTGGCTGGTCATCGGGACTTTTCTTCCGTTGACAACGAGGGCCTCGAGGCGCTCGACCAGGAACTGTATGTCCACGTCACCCTCCCGCAGCGCGGTCAATGTACCGCAGGAATAGGAGCTTCTCCTCCCCGATCTCCTTGACCCGTGCGATGTGTGTGGAGGCCGGGACCGTGGGCACATGTTTGCCATGGGCGCGCATCACGACGAGCCCGTCCGGAGCGACCGCCGATCGGAGCGCCTCATGCCCCAAGGTGGCCTCGGCGATGCCGACGTCGGCGAACGGTGGGTCGCAGAAGACGACGTCGAACGAACCGCGCGGGCGAGCGTCGAGGTAACCGATCACGTTCGCCGCGATGACGTCGGACCGCTCGTCGAACCCGGTAGCCGCGAGATTGCGACGAAGCGCTTTGACCGCCTCGGCGCCGCGTTCGACGAAGGTCGCCCGAGCGGCACCGCGCGACAGCGCCTCGATCCCAAGGGTTCCCGCGCCTGCGAAGAGATCGAGGACGTTCGCACCTTCGAGCTCGGGTTCGAGGATCGCGAAGAGCGTCTCGCGGATCCGATCCGTCGCCGGCCGCGTACCGCCGCCCCGCGGTGCGACGAGCGTGCGGCCCTTGGCCTCACCCGCGATCACCCGCATCAGGCGAGCGCGTAGCGGCGCCAGAGCTGATCGACGGCGCGGGAGAGCTCGGCATGCTCGGACCGCGCGAGCGCGGCATCGCCGGCGAGGATGCGATCGGCCTCTTCCGCAGTTTCACTGATGAGCTCGGGGTCCACATCCGCGAGATCGACGATGCGCAGCTCGGGGACACCCGACTGCCGCTCGCCGAGGAACTCGCCGGCACCACGGATCGCGAGATCACGTTTCGCAAGGTCGAACCCGTCGAGCGGCACCTCGCGGCCGTCATCGTCGCGCTTCTTCGCGGTCATCGCGGCGAGCCGCTCGGAGTCCGACGCGTCGGAGACGAGAACGCAGTACGAACGCTCCGATCCGCGACCGATGCGCCCGCGAAGCTGGTGCAGCTGCGCGAGGCCGAAACGCTCCGCGCCGAGGACGACCATGACCGTGGCGTTCGGTATGTCGATACCCACTTCGACCACCGTCGTCGCGATGAGCACGTCGACCTCCCCATCGGCGAAGCGGCGCATGACCGCGTCCCGTTCTTTCGCGGGCATGCGGCCGTGCATGAGCGCGAGGCGGAGCCCGCGAAGCTCCTCCTTCTCAAGATCCTTTTCGGTCGCGATCGCGCTGGGCACGTCGTCGCCCCCCTCCTCCGCGGGATCGATCCGCGGCGTCACAACGAACGCCTGCTGGCCACGTCTTACGGCCAGCCGAACGCCTTCCCAGACCCGCGGGAGCTGCTCCGGCGTGCGAAGGTGCGTCACGATCGGTTGTCTTCCGAGCGGGAGCTCGTCGATCACGGAAATGTCGAGATCGCGGTAGATCGTCTGATTCAGCGTCTGCGGGATCGGCGTCGCCGTCGTGAGCAGAAGGTGGGGGTCGGTGCCGGTCCCCTTCTCGCGGAATGTCGCTCGCTGGCGAACCCCGAACCGATGCTGTTCGTCGACGACCGCAAGAGCGAGCCGCTTGAACGCGACGTGCTCCTCGACCAGGGCGTGCGTGCCGACCGCGACGTCGATCGACCCGTCGGCGAGCCCCGCGAGGATCTCGCGTCGCCGGTCGCCGGTGACGCTGGATGTAAGGAGCGCATGCGTCGGGCCGCCGTTCGCGAAGAGCGCGGCGAGCGATCGCGCGTGCTGCTCGGCGAGAAGCTCGGTCGGCGCCATGAGCGCGGTCTGCGCCCCCGAGCCGGCCGCGATCCGCGCGGCGAGCGCCGCGACGACGGTCTTCCCCGAGCCCACGTCGCCTTCGAGCAAGCGGGACATCGGCACGCGCTTTCCGAGGTCCCCGCGGATCTCTCCAAACGATTTTTGCTGCGCGCCGGTGAGCGCGAAGGGCAGCTCGCCGATCCACCTCGCAAGCTCCGCGTCCGGAACGAAGAGCGGGAGCGCCGACGCCTGCGCGGTCCAGCGCGCGCGCCGTTGCGCGAGAGCAAGCTGCAACACGAGAAGCTCGTCGAACGCGAGCCTTCGCCGTGCCGCGAACAAGCGCTCGACATCGTCAGGGAAGTGGACCTGCCGAAGGGCCGACGCAATGTCAGGAAGCCGGTGCCGCTCGCGGATGGCCGGCGGCAGCGGCTCGGCCACTTCCCCCACGAGGCCCGTCCGTCGCATGCCGCCCTCGATCGCGGTGTGCAGCCAGCGACGCATCTGGCCGGGCTTGATGCCTTCGGTCAGCGGATAGATCGGGACGAGCCGTCCGGTATGCACGGCCTCGGCGTCGGCGCGCTCGAGCGTTGGCTGGCTGAACTGCAGCGTGCGGCCGAAGAATCTGACCTTTCCGGAAATCCGCACGCGCTCGCCCTCGCGGTGCGTCTCCTTGACGAACGCGCGTCCGAACCACGTCGCGCGAACGTCGGTGGGCGTGCCGTCTTCCTCGGCGAGCTCGGCCTCGGTCATGAGCTTGCCGCTCGCGGTGCGGCGCTGCGAGATGCGCCCAAGGGTCGCGACGGCCGTCTGACTCGCGTTCGGGACGAGCCGGCGCAAGGGAACGAACTTGGAGAAGTCGTCGAACCGCGAGGGCAGGTGCCAGAGGAGGTCGCCGATCGTGTGGATGTTCATCCGCTCGAGGAGCTTCGCGGACTCGGCGCCGATCCCGGGGATGCGAGTGACCGGAAGGTCGAGCGAGGTCGCGGGCGGATCAGCCGCTCTGGTACGGGCGGCGGTCGGTGTCACGTGCAAAGCATGGCTCCGCGAGGCGGTCAGTGCTGGAACAGGCGGAGATCGTGGAGACCGAACGGCTCGGCCGGCGGCAGCTCCGCGCGGATCCGCTCGACCGAGAACATCGTTGTCGGCACGAGATCGGCGGGCGGAGCTTCTGCGAACGGAAGCGGCTCGGTGACGCTCTCCGAAAGGATCCGCACCTGTGCCGCCGCGACGAGCGGGATCGTCATGGTGCGCTCGAAGAGCCAGCCGAGCATGCGGTGAAAGATCACCGGCGTGGGGATGACCGGGACGGTGCGTCCCACGGCGGTCGCAATTTTCTTGATCGCGTCGCCCGCACCGAGCTCCTCCGGTCCGAGTACCGCGACCGTCCGCCGCGAAAGCCGAGGATCGATGAGGGCGGCCTGAGCGATCCGTACCACGTCGCCAACGAAGACCGGTCGGAGTCGCGTCGGGCGCAGGCCGACGAGAGGGAAGAACGGAAACGTGTAGAGGGCGCGGCTCACGTGATCGAGCAGGTGATCGCCTCGGCCGTAGATGACCCCTGATTTCAGGATCGTGTAGTCCAAGCCGGACGTGCGAACGATCTCCTCCGCAGCCCATTTCGATTCGTGATATGGCGACCCACATCCCGGCCGAGCCCGCAAGAAGCTCAAATACACGAGCTTGCGCACTCCCGCGGCGCGCGCCGCGTCGACGACGACCGCGGTGCCCCGAACGTGCACGCGTTCGTACGTCTGCGATCCGATCTCGCGGTTGATCCCCGCGAAATGGGCGACGGCCTCACACCCGGCGAACGCTCGACGCAGCGACTCGGCGTCATCGGCTGGCGCCGCGACGAACGTGGCACCGCTCACGAGGATCGACGGGTCGCGTCGGTCGATACCGCGTGCGACGAGAGTGACCTCGTTCCCATCCGCGAGAAGTGCCCGCGCCAGATGCCGACCGACAAAGCCAGTCCCGCCGGTAACTGCGACCTTCATGAGCGCCTCGCCGCGATCCGCCGACGCTGCCGCACCTGCGTCGGGCAGACCGCGCTGAGGTACGCGTTGAGGCTCCCGATCAGCGTCGCCGGCTCGAGCCGGTAGAGGATGCGATTCCCTTCCCGCCGCTCGTTGACGAGCTCCGCACCCTTCAGGATTGCGAGGTGCCGCGAGATCGATGGCGCGGATATCGCGAAGCGAGCGCCGATCTCCCCCGCGGCGAGCTCCCCACTTTTGAGCTCCTCCAGCATCTGGCGCCTCGTCGGGTCGGCCAGGGCCCGGAAGACCCGAGCGGCGTTGCCCATCCCCGCGAGTATTTAGCTAATTCGCTAAGTGCGCAATCACCCTTTGGTCCTATTCGGCGGCGACGATGAAGGGATAGTGCGGCTGGCCACCGTGGGCCACCTCCACCGAAACGCGCGGGCAGGTCGCGCGCAAGCGCTGCGCGGCGTGCTCGACCCGAGCCTCGTCCACGTCCGCGCCACCGTACAGCGTGAAAATCTCCGACTCGGTCAACCGCTTCGCCGCCTCGCAGAGGACGATCTCCTCATCCTCGCCGTGTGCGACGACACGGCCGTCGAGAAGGGCCATCGCCTGGCCCTTTCGCACATGCTCGCCGTCGATAGTCGCGTCGCGCACCGCGCGAGTGACCTCGATGCCGTGAGCGCGGTCTGCCACCTCGCCCATTGCCTTCGCGTTATCGGCAAGCCCTTTCGCCGGGTCGAACGCAACGAGCGCGGCCATGCCCTGCGCGACGTTGCGCGTCGGCACGACATGCACGGCGATGGTCGAGACCTTCGCGGCCTGCTGCGCGGCGAGGATCACGTTCTTGTCGTTCGGGAGGACGATCACCGTCGTCGCGTTCGCCGCTGCGATCGCGGCGAGGAGCTCCTCAGTCGATGGGTTCATGGTCGGCCCGCCCCGGAGCGCCGATGCGCCCAGCGATCGGGCCACCGCGGCAAAGCCGTCACCTGGGACGACCGCGACGACGCCGACCGAGGCGGCCGCTGCACGCGGCGCCGACGCCACGACGATGCCGGTCGTCCGCTCGTGCTCTGCCGTCATCGCGTCGAGATCCTCCACGACGACGTCGGCGATGCGCCCTGCGGTCAGGCCGATGCGAACGATCTGATCCGGCTCGAGCGTGTGGACGTGGACCTTGAGGAGCTGCTCGTCGCCGACCACGAGGACGCAGTCGGCGCCGAACTTGAGCATCTCCTCGCGCACGGCCGCGACCGGGCGCGAGGGGTTCTGCACCAGGAACTGGACGTCGTACGCGCCCTCCCACGAAGGCGCCTCCGACATCGCCGCCGACGCGCCCGCGGGACGCTCCGCGGGCGCCATCCGATCCAGGGGGATCTCCTTGCCAGTGAAGCTCGACAGCACGCCTTCGAGGATGAGCTGCAGTCCGCGTGCACCCGCATCGACGACGCCGGCGGCGCGATTGGTCGGGTTCTCCTCGCGCGTCCGCTTGACGGTGGCCTGCGCGTCGGTCGCGATCCGGCGGAATACCTCGACGACATCGTCGGCCGGAGCCGCGGCGGATTTTTCGAATGATGCGGTGAGGCTGAGGATCGTGCCCGGCGCTGGCGCGCTGACGGCCTCGTACGCGTACTTCCGCGCCAGCTCGGCCGCGCGGCGGACGTCGGCGACACCGGCGGCCTCCTTACCCGCGAACGCTTCCTTCAGACCGCGGATGACCTGCGAAAGGATCACGCCACTGTTTCCCCGCGCCCCCATCAGTGCACCGTACGCAGCGGCGGCGCTCACTTTGTCGATCGTCGGCTCCGCATCGCGCGCGTGCTTCACCGCGGCGCGCATCGTATGCAGCATGTTCGTCCCGGTGTCGCCATCGGGCACGGGGTACACATTGAGCGCGTTGACTTCGTCCGCACCCGCCTCAAGACGCGCCGTCGCGGCCTCAAGCGCGCGCAGCAGCGCAGCGCCATCGAATTGCCTAACGATGCGGGCGACTGTAACATTTGAGTTCACTTCCCCTGAAGGAGACCTGCTGCGATGCCACGCGCCTGCGCGATCTGCGGCAAGACGGCCGCCTACGGATACAACGTGAGTCACTCGAAGGTGCACACGCACCGTCGCTTCGACGCGAATCTTCACCCCGCCGTCATCGACGGCGCGAAGCTCCTGGTGTGCACGCGATGCCGCCGGAACCAGACCAAGGACGCGCGCATGGCGAAGAAGAAGGAGCGGGCTCGCCGCTAGAACGACCGGTCCGCGCGACGTACGCTCCCACCGCCGTGTCGACACGATCCCTGTGGCTACACCAGGATTTCCGGAAGCTCTGGATCGGACAGACGATCTCCCAACTGGGATCAGTCGTCACTCGAACGGCGGTTCCCCTCGTCGCATTGCTCGTCCTGAATGCCGGCCCATGGGAGCTGGCGATCCTCGTGATCGTCGCCAGCGCGGGAATCCTTCTTGTCGGCCTAGTCGCCGGCGCGTGGGTCGATCGGCTGCGGCGGCGTCCGCTTCTCATCTGGGATGACTTCCTCCGCGCTGCTCTCCTCCTCTCCATCCCCGTGGCCTACGCGGTCGGCGGGCTACGGATCGAGCAGCTCTACGTGGTCATGTTCCTCGAGTCGTGCCTCGGCGCACTATTCGACGCCGCATATCCCGCGTACGTCCCGACGCTCATCGGCCGCGATCGTCTCGTCGAAGGGAACAGCAAGCTCGCGACGAGCTCGTCGATCGCCGAGATCGGCGGCCCCGGCCTCGCGGGCACCCTCGTACAGCTCTTTAGCGCGCCGTTCGCGATCTTCGTCGACGCCGTGTCCTTTCTTCTGTCGGCGCTGTCCCTCCTCCTGATTCGCGCGCCGGAGCCTGCGCCCCCGCCCCGGGACACATCAAAGCGGATCGTGCACGAGATCGTCGAGGGTCTCGGCACCGTGCGCCGTCACGCGATCGTGTTCCCGCTCGCTGCGCGATCCGTCCCCGCCCATGTGTTCGGCGCGTTCTACGGCGTGCTCTATTCGATCTACCTGCTGCGCGAGCTGCACCTCGACCCCTTCCTCCTCGGCATCGTGATCTCGGCGGGGGGCGTGGGGTCCCTCGTTGGCTCGGTCTTCGCGTCGCGGGTCATCAATCGGCTCGGCATCGGCCGAGCACTAGTCGCGACAGCGATCGCGGCATCGGCGCTCGGTGTCCTCACCCCCCTGGCACAGGGACCGGTGGCGCTCGCGACGCTCATGGTGTTCTTACCGCAGCTCATCGGCGACGGCCTGCAGACGATCGAAGGGGTCGCCGAGCTCTCGCTCATACAGGGCGTGGTGCCTGATCGCGTCCTCGGTCGCGTCAACGCGACGCTCGATGTCGTCTCGCACGGGATTGGTTACCCCCTCGGCGCCCTGATCGCCGCGTTCGTCGCGGAGCAGATCGGAGTGCGGGGCGCGATCGCTATCGGTTGGGCCGGCATGGCGCTATCGATTCTCTGGGTCGTCTTTTCCCCGGTACCCAGCCTGCGGGCTGCGTCGGACTTCGTCGCGCCCGACTCCTATGTGGCACCATCGGGCGCCACGCGATGAGCCCGCGCCGCCGCAAGGAGGAGCTCGCGGTGCATCGCGAGAAAGCGTGCCTGCTCCGCGATCAGATCGGGCAGTCCGTCAAGCTGGGAGAAGCGGACCTTCACGCCGGCCGGGAGCTTGCCCCAGAGCCTGAGTGCAAAGCGCCTCACACCGCGGTCGCCGCCTTGCCTTCCGCGACCTTGAGCTGACCGCATCCGGCGGCGATGTCCTGGCCCTTACTGATGCGGAGCGTCGCGGCGATGCCCTGTTCCTGCAGCACTTTCGTGAAGGCCTCCATCCGCTCGACCGACGGCCGCCGGAAGCCTCCGGCCCCGGGGTTGTAGGGGATGAGGTTCACATGCGCGTCCTTGGTGGGTCCGTGCCGGACGATCGCTGCGGCGAGCGCGCGCGCCGTCTCGACCGAATCGTTGACGCCCGCGAGCAGCACGTACTCGAAGGTGACGCGCCGCTTCGTCCGCTTTACATAGCGCGCGGCTGCGGCGAGGACATCCTCGACGCCCCATTTCCTATTGATCGGCATGATCCGCGCGCGCGTCGGATCGTCCGACGCATGCAGCGAGACCGCGAGGTTGATCGGAAGGCCTTCACTGCCAAGCGCATCGATCCCGGGTACGACCCCGCACGTTGAGATGGTCAGCCGGCGCGGGCTGATGCCAAACTCTTCGGGGTCGATCAGGGAACGCACGGACGCGAGCGTCGCGTCGTAGTTGTTGAACGGCTCACCCATTCCCATGTACACGACGTGGGAGACCCGCTCGCCGTTCGACGCGAGCTCGCGCTGCCAGTGCCGGATCTGGTCGACGATCTCGCCCGCGGTGAGATTGCGGACGAGACCCATCTCGCCGGTCGCGCAGAACGCGCAGGCCATCGGACAACCGGCCTGGGTCGAAACGCAAACGGCGTTGCGCGCGCCGTGGTGCGGCATGAGCACGCTCTCGATGTGGTGGCCATCGCGAAGCTCGAGGAGCGCCTTGCGGGTCTCGCGATCCGCACTCGCCTCCTCGCGCACCGGCTCGACGGAGGACCAGCGGAACGAGTGCGCGAGCGCGTCACGAAGCGACTTCGGCAGATCGGTCAGTTCTTCGAACCCGCGCTCGGTGCCATGCGTTGCGTGCCGACGGATCTGCTTCGCCCGGTACGCCGGCTCCCCGTGCTTGTCGAGCCAGACGACAAGCTGGTCCCTCGTCAGCTCGCTTATGGCGGCACGACTCTCGGCCATCGGCTCGAGCGTAACGGCGCGATTCAAGACGGCACGCGTTCCTCTGCCCGGATGTCGCGCAGCCCGCGACTCCATTCGGCCCCGGTCATCGCCCGCCTGCCCGCAGGCTTCACGTCCTCCAGACGCAGCCATCCGGCGCCCGCCGCGACGTGCGGCACTCCATCACGGATCTCCAATGTCCCGTGCTCTGTCCCTCTTCCCCCCGCGACCGACGAGCGCAGCACGCCGATCCGCTGACCGCGGAACGCGATGAACGCTCCTGGATCCGGCGTGTAGGCGCGCACTCGGCGCACGAGCTCCTCCGCCGGACGAGCGAAGTCGAGCTCGCCTTCGCGTGGCTCGAGCTTCGGCGCGAGTGTCACTTTTTTGGTGTCTTGCGGCTTCCGCACCAGCTTTCCGGCGAGGTAGCGCGGCATCTCGCGCTCGAGCAGCTCGCCGCCGAGCCTCGCGAGTCGCGCCTCGAGCTCGCCCTTCGTCTCGTCGCCGATCTTTGTTCGCGCCTCCGCGAGGATCGGTCCGGCATCGAGCTCCGCGGTCCCCTCCATCAGCGTGACGCCGGTCTCGGGATCTCCGGCGAGGATCGCGTGGGCGATCGGAGCCGCGCCGCGCCACCGCGGGAGGAGCGACGCGTGCACGTTGAGCGCACGGCCGCTGACCGCGGCGAGGAGAGACTTCGGGATCTTGTTCCCGTACGCCGACCAGACGAGAAGCTCGGGCCGAAGCGCGAGGATCGCGGCGGTCTCTCGCTCATCCAGCCGGGCGGGCTGCCGGATCGCGAGGCCCATCGCTCGCGCAGCCACCTTCACCGCGGGCTCGCGCACCACACCACGCGATGCGGGGCGATCGGGTTGCGTAACGACCCCGACGATTTGAACGACCCCGCTCTCGCGCAGGCGGTCGAGTGCCTCGAGCGAGCGAACCGCGAACTCAGGAGTCCCGAGGAAAAGAGCGCGCTGTGCTAGGCGGAAACCCGTTCCTCCTCTTCGGGCTCGACCGTGTGGAGATCCTCCCGCGATCGGAGCCGATCGACGTACAGCGTGCCATTCAGGTGGTCGGTCTCGTGGAGCATGCACTGCGCGCCGAACTCGTCGCCGACGAGCGTGAAGCGTTTTCCGGCCAGGTCGTTCGCGACGAGGCGCGCCGCGACCGGACGTTCCAACATTCCGTAGAGGCCGCGCACCGAGAGACAGCCTTCGCTTGTCTCTTCCTTCTCTTCGCTCGTCCACTCGATCGTCGGCTCCAGAGCGACAATGCCCGCCTCGTCGACATCCATGATCGCGACGCGGAGGGGCACGCCAATCTGCGGCGCCGCGATCCCGATGCCGTGTGCGACCACCATCGAAGCGAACATGCGGGCAACAAGGGCTTCGAGCTCGGGACGCCCGAGCCGGGGCTTCTTGGCCGATGCGTGCAGCACCGGGTCGCCGATCTGCCTGACCTCGACGGCGTTGGCCGAGAGGAACTCGCGCGACGACCATTTCGCGCGGCGTCCGGAGTCGATGCGCCATGGCGTGCCCTTGGTGATGCGCAGCCGCGGTGGCGGCGGCTCTTTCGGCTCCTTGGTGTCCTCGCTCATCCGAGAAGTGTCACCGGGTCCACGTCGACCGTCCACTCGTCGCTCACAGTCACGCGGTCGAGAACGCGTTCGGGATCACCGCGCAGAACGATCTGCGCGCGATAGCTCCCGGCGCGTTTCGCCGCGAACGCGGGCGCGGGACCGAGCACCTCGGCATCGTCTCCGGCGGCTTCGCGAAGCCGCGCCGCGAGCTCGCGCGATCGCCTCTCCACAGTCTCGATCTTTTTCGCCTGCGTGGATAAGAGCGCCAGCCGTCCGAAAGGCGGATAGCCGAAACGGCGACGCCCCTCGAGCTCGGCCTCGGCGAACGCAACATAGTCGTGCGCGGCGGCTGCGCGGATGGCGTAGTGCTCCGGTAGATAGGTCTGCACGATCCCGCGCCCACCGGCCTCGCCGCGCCCCGAACGGCCGAGCACCTGCGTAAGCAATTCGAACGTGCGCTCGGCCGCGGTGAAGTCGGGAAGGTTGAGGATGGTGTCCGCGTTCACGACGCCGACGAGCGTTACGCGCGGAAGGTCGAACCCCTTCGCGAGCATCTGCGTGCCGACGATGACCTGCGCGTCGCCGGACCGCATCCGCTCGTATGCCGCGGCGTGGGCGCCCTTCGCGCGGATCGCGTCGCGGTCCAGCCGGATCACGTTTGCGCGCGGAACGGCGGCGCGCACGTCCTCTTCGACGCGCTGCGTCCCTACGCCGAGCTGCTTGATACGCGCGCTGCCGCACGCCGGGCATACCTCGGGCGCTTCCGGCTCGCGGCGCCCGCACCGGTGGCAGACGAGGGATCCGTCCGCGTGATACGCGTACGGGATCTCGCAGGCCGGGCATTTCGCGACATAGCCGCAATCGCGGCAGAGCACCACCGTGGCGAACCCGCGGCGATTCAAATAGAGGATGGCCTGTTCGCCCGCTGCGACGGTGCGCTGGAGCGCTTGGCGCAGCGCCTGCGAGAGCGTGCCGCGATTGCCCGTGCGGAGCTCGAGGCGCAGGTCAACGATGGTCGTGCGCGGCAGCGGCAGATCCCCAACGCGCTCCGGCAACGCGACAGACGTCAGCTCTCCCCTGCGCGCGGCCTCGTACGTCACGACCCGCGGCGTCGCGCTTCCGAGCACGACAGCGGCACCGGTGATGCGACCGAGCTCGAGCGCCGCGTCGACCGCGTGATACCGCGGATCGCTCTCCTGCTTGTACGAAGGCTCCTGTTCCTCGTCGACGACGATCAGGCCCAGACGTTCGAGCGGCGCGAAGAGGGCCGAGCGCGAACCGATGACGACATCGGCGATTCCATCGAGTATTCGCCGCCACTCATCGAAACGCTCGCCCGCCGAGAGCGCGCTGTGAAGGAGCGCGACGCGGTCCCCGAACCGCGCGATGAACCGCGCGACGACCTGCGCCGTGAGGATGATCTCGGGCACAAGGACAATCACGCCCTCGCCTCGCGCGAGCGCGGCGGTGGCCGCACGCAGGTACACCTCGGTCTTGCCGCTCGCCGTGACGCCGTGAAGAAGGAAGCCGCGACCCGAGCCGAGCGCCTCGGTGATGGCACCGATCGCGACAGCCTGCGGCCCGGTCGCGGCAAGATCGCGGGCGCGGTCCTCGTCGGGAAGAGCGAACTCGATGGGAATGCGTCTCACTCCTCGCCTGCCCGCGACGACAAGGCCGCGGCGTGCCAATGCGCGCGCGGCGTCCGCCGAGCCCCCCGCGTCCGCGAGGTCGCGGGCGGTCACCGCGCCGGCGGCCAGCGCGCGGAGTGTGGCGAGCTGCCGTGCGCCCACGCGAACCGATCCGGCGAGCGCGTCCCGGCCGGCGGTCTCGAGCGCGAACACCGCCTCGGTCCGCTCGCCGCGCGCCGAGTCGAGGCGAGGCGAGCGGGCACGCGACGCGAGCGCCGGCGGGACCATGGCCCGCACCGCATCCGCCAAGCCGCAGCGGTACCGCTCGGCGATCCAGCCGGCAAGCGCGAGCTGGTGCGGCCGAAGGAGCGGCAGTGGATGGACGAGTGCGTCGACCGGCCGGAGCTCGCGCCCCGCGGGCGCGCCGTCCAGCGCGACGACGACGCCGGGAACGGCGCGCTGTCCCAGACCGACGCGAACGAGGTGCCCGGGAAGGAGGTCGAGCCCATCGGGGACGAGGTAACTAAAGGTGCGTGCGGGTCCGCGGAGGCCCGCGAATACGGCGACCTCCGCGGTCTTCGCGGTCACAGCTCGTAATGCCGCGGCCTTCTCATCTCCTTTCGTACGATCTCGGCGATCTCCTTCACAGTCTTGTCGATCTTCCCATCCTCATTCACGACGACGTAGTCGTATTCGGGCGCGGCGGCCATCTCGATCTCGGCGTTACGCATGCGAAGCTCGCGTTGGTCGTCGGTCTCGGTGCCTCGATCGACAAGCCGCTTGCGTAGCGAGGCCAGCGATGGCGGCATGATGAACACGGTCAGCGCCTCGGGCAGCATTGCTTTGATCTTCCGCATTCCTTGCGGCTCAGGCTTGACGATAACGATCCGATGGTCCCGGAGAGTGTCCGCGAGCGCGTCCTTGCGGACTCCCTTGAAGTCGCCGTGCACCATCGACCATTCGAGGAAGTTCCCAGCCTCGATCTCCGCGCGGAACTTCTCGGGCTCGTAGAAGTAGTAGTCGACCCCGTGCTGTTCCCCGCGACGTGGCTTGCGGCTCGTCGCGGTGACGTACACCACAGCGTCTTCCAGTTCTTTCACGAGCCGGTGGATCACCGTGTCCTTCCCGCCGCCGGACGGCGCGGAGATGATCACGAGCAGACCGCGACCGTCGACGCTCAGCGAAGCTCCTCCAGCAGCGGTGTCGCCGTGACCGGCGTCCCAAGTCCGGCCAGGTACGCGACGAGGTCAGGCGCGAGCGGGGCGGTGAAGGTGCGTTCGCCGCCATGCGGCAGGCGGACCGTGAGACGCCATGCGTGAAGGAATTGGCGTTCCAGACCGCTTTGGTCGCCACGCTTTCCATACACCGGGTCGCCAACGATAGGGAGTCGCGCGTACGCGAGGTGCGCCCGGATCTGATGCGTGCGGCCGGTGACCGGTCGGACGTGAAGAAGTGCCCGTCGTTCCGAGCCGGATGCCCACGCCGCGATCCGCTCGAAGCGGGTCGTGGCCTCGCGGCCACCCGCGCGGACGACCATCCGTCGCCGGTCGCCCGGGTCGCGAAGGAGAGGGGCCTCGACAACGGCGGGGGTGCTTCCCGGGTCGCCCCAGACCAGGGCGAGGTATTCCTTGCCGAACTTCTGCGCCTGGATCTGCCTGGCGAGGGCGAGGTGCGCGGTGTCGTTCTTCGCCACGACGAGCACGCCGCTTGTGTCCTTGTCGAGCCGGTGCACGATCCCCGGGCGCGACGCCGCGCGGCCGGTGTCGGCGGTGATCCGTCCCACCACCGCGTTCACGAGCGTTCCGGTGGCGTGCCCGTAGGCCGGATGCACCACGAGGCCGGGGGGTTTGTTCACGACGATGACGTCATCGTCCTCGTAGAGGACGTCGATGGGGATGTTCTCGGCCGCAAGCGAGAGCGCGGGCTCCGCCTCCGGCACCTCGACGACGAGCTCCTGGCCGAGGCGCACCTTGTAGGCCGGCTCGGCCGCGTTGCCGTCGACGAGCACGTGGCCATCTTTGGCAAGCCGGGCGATGGCGCTGCGTGAGAGAAGAGTGTGCGCCGCGAGAAAGCGGTCCACGCGCTGCCCGCCTTCATCGACGCGCAGCGCGATCCGCTCCCCCAATGCGCCTATGCCGGCTTCGGCGTTGCGGAGCGGTGCTCCTCGTACCACAGCGCCGCGGTGACGAGGATGATCCCGACGACGATCGAAGAGTCCGCGACGTTGAAGGCCCAGAAGCGGACGTCGCCGACCCCGACGTCGACAAAATCGACGACGTATCCCTGGGTGATGCGGTCGAGGAGATTTCCGAACGCGCCGCCCAGCTGCATCCCGAGGGTCGCCGAGACGAGCGACGAGTTGCTCGCGATCTGCCTGTAGTAGTAGACGATCGCGAGCACCGCGACGACCGAGAGCACTGATAGAAGGGTGGTGCGCTCCGGGAGAAGCCCGAACGCCGCTCCGGTGTTCTGCGCGTGGACGATCCGAACGTAGTCGCCAATGATCGGGCGCGCCGTGCCGAGCGGGATGTTCTCACTGACCCAGGCCTTCGTGACGCGGTCGAGCGCGAACACGGCGATGGCGACACCTGCGACGAGGAGGAGGCGCGAGGGTCGCATGCTTAGGCGGTCACCATCCCGCCATCGACGACGAGGACCTGGCCAGTGATGTAGCTCGCCTCATCGGAGACGAGAAAGGCGATCGCGTTCGCGACGTCGTCGACGGTCCCGAAACGGCCGAGAGGAATCTGCTTCAGGATCGTCTCCTCCATCTGCTTGAGAAGGGCGTTCGTCAGATCCGTCGGCACGAAGCCCGGCGCCACGGCGTTGCAGGTGATGTTGCGGACAGCCATCTCGCGCGCCACGGTCCTGGTGAATCCGATCAGACCTGCCTTTGCCGACGCGTAGTTCGCCTGTCCGGCGTTGCCGGCCACGCCCGCGACCGACGACACGTTCACGATGCGTCCCGACCGCTGTTTCATCATCGGACGCATCGCGGCTTTGGTCACGAGAAACGCGCCGCGGAGATTCAGATCCACGACGGCGTCCCAGTCCTCGGCGCTCATGCGCACCAGCAGGTTGTCCCGCGTGATGCCGGCGTTGTTCACGAGGATGTCGAGCCGGCCCTCACCGAACGCGAGGGCTGCCTTGACCACGTTTTCGGCCTGATCGTCGACCGAGACGTCGCCCTGGATGAGGGTCGCCTCGCCCCCGCCCTTCTCGACGAGGCGTTTCGCCTCTTCGGCGGCCTCCGCGTTTCCCTTGTAGTTGATCGCGATGCGCGCGCCGTCGCGGGCGAGACGGGCGGCGGTGGCGCGGCCGATCCCACGGCCCGCGCCGGTAATCAGCGCAGTTCGCCCTTCGAGCTCGGTACCCATGTGCCGCCGAAACTAGCAGGGACGCGGCTTAGAAGGGCGGCTCCGTCGGCGACCGCCGCGCCATCTGCTTGATCAGAAGCTCTCCGATGCGGCGCGCCCCTTCCTCCTTCGTGAGGTCGGGATCGAAATCGCCGCCTTCCTCGTCTGCGAGCTCCTGCAGATAGGCCGACTGTGCCTCGCTCATCCGGCCTTCAGCCGTCGCTTTTGCCGGCCGCGCTGCCGCGGCCTTCCGCGGGCGTCGCGTCGGCGCCGACCGCGTGGAGTCGCCCTTGCCGCGATTCAGGAGCTCGTCGATCCGCCGCGACGCGGCCGCCTTGCTCAGGCTCGCGTCGAAATCCTGGCCGGCGTCCGCTGAAAGACGTTTGAGGAACGACGCCTGCGACTCGGTCATCGGCTCGCCGGCGCTCTTCCACTCTTCGGGGGGTCGCTCGAGCGGCTTCGGCACACGCGACGTGCGTGCAGCCGCGATGCCAGCAGCTAGGCGGCGCGAAAGATCAGCGAGGCGTTGTGTCCACCAAAGCCCATCGAGTTGGAGAGCGACGTCTTGATCGGCCGTGCACGCGCGTCGTTCGGCACATAGTCCAGATCGAGCGCGGGATCCGGCGTTTCGTAGTTGATCGTTGGTGGAACACAGCCATCGCGCATCGCGAGCACGCACGCCATGGCCTCGAGCGCCCCGGCGGCCCCGAGCAGATGGCCGGTCATCGACTTTGTCGACGAGATCATGAGCTTGTACGCGTGGTCGCCGAAGACGCGCTTGATCGCCGCGGTCTCCTCGCGATCGTTCGGCTGCGTCGACGTCCCGTGCGCGTTGATGTAGTCGATGTCCGACGGCTTCATCCCGGCCTGGTCGAGCGCCATCTTCATGGCGCGCGCGTTGCCCTCGCCCTCCGGCGACGGCGAGGTGATGTGGTATGCGTCGGCTGTGGCGCCGTAGCCGATGAGCTCGCCGTAGATCTTGGCCTTGCGCGCGAGAGCGCGCTCGCGCTCCTCCAGGACCAGCACGGCGGAGCCTTCCGAGAGGACGAAGCCGTCGCGGTCCTTGTCGAACGGCCGCGATGCCCTCTCGGGCGCGTCGTTTCTGCGGCTCATCGCGTGCATCGTCGCGAAGGCGCCGATCGGAAGCGGGAGTACCGCGGCCTCGGCTCCTCCGGTCACCATCACGTCGGCCTGCCCGCGCTTGATGAGCTCGGCGCACTCGCCGATGGAGTGGGAGCTCGAGGCGCATGCCGACACGTGCGTGAGGCTCGGCCCGCGAACGTCGAACTGCATGGAGATCTGAGCTGACCCGGCGTTGGCCATCAGCATCGGGACAAGGAACGGCGAGAGTCGCGAGGGGCCCCGCTCCTTCATGAGGAGCACCTGGTCGATGAGGGTCTCGATGCCCCCGACCCCCGTCGCGATCGCGACGCCGATGCGCTCACGATCCGGCCCGCCACCCTTGAGGCCGGCGTCCGCCAGCGCCTGCGCGGCGGCGGCGACCGCGTACTGCGTGAATCGATCGGTGCGCCGGATCTCTTTGCGGTCCATATATTTCGCCGGCTCGAACCCTTTGATCTCCCCCGCGATCTGCGTCTCGTAGGGCGAAGGATCGAAGCGGGTGATGCGGCCGATGCCGCTCCGACCGTGGACGAGACCATCCCACGTGGTCGCCACATCGAGGCCCAGGGGCGTCACGGCCCCGAGGCCGGTGACGACGACGCGGCGCGTCACCGCGGCGCGGCGGCGGCGCGCTCCCGCAAGATCGACAGCGCTCCGGTGATCGAGAGGGGGTCCGACACGTTGAGGAGCTTCACGTCGGCGATGCGCTTCACGAGGCCATTGACGACCTGGCCCGCGCCGATCTCGACGAACGTCGAGGCGCCACGCTCCGCCATGTACCTGACCGAGCGAAGCCATTCGACGCGGTTCGAAAGGTGCCGGACGAGCGCGTCAGGTATCGCGGACGCGGACGGGTGCGGCATCGCGCTCACGTTCGCGACGATGGGCACCACCGGCTCGTGGAAATGAAGCGTGTGCATGAACGCGGCGAGGTCGGGGCCGATCCGGCCCATGTCCGGAAAGTGGAACGGCGCCGATATGCGCAGCGGGACGACCTTTCGCGCGCCGTGCTTGGTCAAGGCTTCGCTCGCTCGCGCCACGCTCTCGCTGTCGCCCGCGATCGTGACCTGCGAAGGACCGTTGTCGTTCGCGACGACCGCGCTACCCCGAGGAAGCGTGTCGTTGATCACGCGCTCGACCTCTTCCGCGGGAAGGCCGACGATCGCGGCCATCGCACCCTTCGCTCCGCGCGACGCGGCAAGCCGTCCGCGCTCGGTGACGAGGCGCAGGGCGTCCTGGAACGTGAGAACTCCGGCGGCGACGAGCGCCGTGAACTCACCAAGGGAGTGGCCCGCCACGAAACGGGGGCGCAGTGACGCCGGAAGCGCTGCCACGCCGCGCGGTTCGACACCATCGCTTGAGCGGTGGCCGAGCTTTGCGTTGACCGATTCGATGAACGCTTCCAGGATCGCCACGCTCGTCGTCAAAATGGCCGGCTGGGCGACCGTGGTGTTGTCGAGATCCCCTGACGGGCCGGCGAAGCAGATCTTCGAGAGCTCGTACCCGACCGTCCGGTCCGCCTCATCGAACGTGTCGCGGGCGCGCGCCGACTGCTCGTAGACCGCTCGGCCCATGCCGACGATCTGCGAGCCCTGGCCCGGAAAGACGAATGCGAGATCTCCCACTTGAGACACAACGATAGCGGCCGCAGGTCACCGCGTCGAGCCCTACAAAATATTCCGATACACTCGCTTTGCAGTGAATTCCCGACGATACGTTCAACGCGAGCGAGCACGCCGGGCAGCGCGGACGTCGAGCGCGATCGAGTCCGCCGCCCTGCGCGAGGTCTCGCGCCGCGGATACGCCGATCTCCGCGTGACCGAAGTCGCGCGACGCGCTCACGTCGCCCCCCGGACGGTCTACCTCCACGCACCGACGAAGGAACGTCTCGTCGAGATCGCATTGCGGGGACGGGCGCAGGGGTTGATCGGTCGGATCGAGCGATGGCGGCCGCGCGGCGAAAGCGCGGATGCCGTTCTCGGAGAGCTCATCGCGATGCACGAGCGTGAGTACCGCGCCGAATCCGTCCTGCTCGAGACGCTGGTCGACGGCGCTCTGCCGCGCGACGTCGCCGCGCTGCTTCGCGAGCTCGACGGGGTGCGTCTCGCGAGCATCACGCGGACGATCAACGATCTCGCTCGACGGGGCGGGCTCAGGGTGCGTCCAAGCGACGCCATCGCGCTCTCGCACGCGCTCCTTTCTTATCCGACCTGGCGGACGGCGCTCACCGGTCCGGGACGCCGCCGCGCTCCGCGGCTCATCTATTCCGCGCTCCGCAGCGCCTTGCTCTAGCAGCCGGCGCGTAGGCTTGCGACATGACCGCGGCGGCCGCGTCCGGGTTGATCCGAGCCTCCACCTCGGGTGCGCGCGCGCGTTGGGTCGCGTGGTCGAGCGTCGCGCTCTACGTCGCCCTCGCCGGCGTGAGTCTCGCTCTCGAGCTCAGGTTCGTCGGCCGACTGAGCCCGCTCGATATCTGGAGCATCGCGGCGTTGTTCGCCTGCGGCGTGATAGGGGCGCTCATCGTCAGCACCCACCGTACGCATCCGATCGGCTGGATGTTCTGCGGCGCCGCGGTGAGCTTCGGCTTTTCGTTCTTTGCGCGCGAGTATGCGATCCAGGCCCTTGTCGTCGCGCCAGGGACGCTCCCGTTCGGCCAGGCCATGGCGTGGTTTGGTTTCTGGGCGGATATGCCCGGGATCGCGGTCATCGCGTTGTTCCTTCCGCTTCTGTTTCCCGACGGACGCCTTCCGTCGCCGCGATGGAAGCTTGCCGCGTATTTCGCTGGGGCCAACGTTGTCCTCGCGGTGGTCCTCACGATGCTCGCACCCGCGACGTATGCGGACGCAGGCTATCCGTCGATCCGAAATCCGATCGGGCTTGACCGGTACGCCGCGGCTTTCGACACGATCGCCGCGATCCTTCAGCCCCTTCTTCTCGTGCTCGTCGTCATCAGCGCCGCCGCATTGTTCGATCGGCTACGCCGTGCCGATGCGGACGAGCGTCAACAGCTGAAGTGGTTCGCGTTCGCGGGCGCGCTCGTTCTGGGGTCGTTCCTCATCCAAGCAGCGTCGCGCTTCGTGCCGTCGCTCGCTGGGCCGACGGAGCTCTTCGCGACTCTTGCGGTGACGGCGCTCCCGGTGGCGGTCGGGGTCGCGATCCTTCGCTACCGCCTCTACGACATCGATCTGATCATCAATCGGACTCTGGTCTACGTCCTGCTGACCGCGGTCCTCGCCGGCGTCTACACCGCGGTCGTCGCGCTATTCCAGCGCATGTTCGTCGCGCTCAGCGGCCAAGGTTCGGATCTGGCGATCGTGATGACACTGTTCGTCCTGGCCACGGTGTTCACGCCGATCAAGAACACCCTTCAGGAGCGCGTGGACCGCCGCATCAAGCCGACGTCGGCGCGGACGATCGCGCATGCGACCAGCATCGACGACCTTCTGATGCTTTCGGAGCTGCACGACCGCGGCGTGCTCACCGACGACGAGTTCTCCGCGAAAAAGAAGCAGGTGCTCGGGATCTAGGACGCCTCGGCCATCTCTTTGAGCGCAGCGGCACGCGAGATCAGGAACCGGCGCAGGTATCCCGCGAGGAAGAGCCGGTCGACGATCACGCCCAGCGGCCCCAGAGGACTTTTGAACGTGAAGGTGTCGACCATCGTCGTGCCACCGTCACGGGGCACGAACTCGTGGACGTGCCGCATCGATGCAAATGGCCCGCGCACCATCTCGTCCTGGAACATTCGTGGCCGATCGAAACGCGTGATCCGCGCCGTCAACCGCTGCCGGACGCCGAGATGCTTGGCCTCCCAGGTGACCTCATCCCCGAGGCCCATCAAGCCGGTCGTGACCCCGCCGACTGCTCGTTCGTGGGTGCCGGCTGTCGACCGGACGTGAGCATCAATGTCTCTCGCGAGATCGAAACAGCGTTCCGGCGGAGCGACGATGGCTGTCTCGATCCGAATGCTCGGCATCGAGCTTCCGACTACTCCTTCTCGAGCTCGATCTTGCCCGCGACGCCGTTCAGCTCGCCCTCCCACTTGTGGCCCCGGTCGTGGAGCCCCCGGCTGATCTTTGTGGCGAGCGCCTCCTGCGCGATGAAGTCGCCGTACCGCTCGAAGGCTCGGGAGATCGGCCCGTCGTACCGGAGCGCGATGCGATCGGAGATCTCGAGCCCGGCTTCCTTGCGCAGATTGTTCAGGTGGTGGGCGAGCTCGCGCGCGAGCCCCTCGAGCTCGAGCTCAGGCGTGACCTTCGTCTCGAGCGCGACGGTAGCGCCCGCGTCGCGACCCACCGCGTGGCCGGGCGCGCCCTCGTGCGAGATGAGGACCTCGGTGTCGGAGAGCTCGAAACCTTCGACGCTGATCGTCCCGTCCCGCCGTTCGTAGCGGCCCTCGGCGAGCGCTTGACGCACCCGCGGAAGATCCTTACCGAGCTTTGGTCCGAGGACCTTGAGGTCCGGCTTCACGGTCTCCTTCACGAGCCCCTCGGCCGCGTCGCGGACCTCGATCGCCTTCACGTTCAGCTCGTCTTTCACAATCTCCGCCAGCTCCGACGCGCTCTCGAGCGCACCACGGTCGCGGTCATTCGCATCGAATACCACGATGAGCTTGGAGAGCGGCGTGCGCGTCTTCACGCCCGCCGACGAACGCGCCGCACGACCAAGCTCGACGACGCGGCGAGCCGCCCGCATCCGCCGCTCGAGGTCGTCATCGACGCGCTCCGGGCTTTCGTCCGGATACGCGGTGAGGTGGACCGACGCCTCGGCGCTCGGCGAGCTCGAACGAACAAGGCCCTGATACACATCCTCGCTCAGGAAGGGCACGACGGGCGCGAGAAGACGGATCAGCGTCGTGATCGCCTCGAACAAGCTCTGATACGCCGCGAGCGAATCACGCTTCGAGCGCGCCTTCCAGAAACGCGAACGGTTCCGGCGGAGATACCACGTGGAGAGGTCGTCCCAAAAGCTCTCCGCCTTCAGCAACACCGTCCGCACGTCGTAGCTGTCCATCGACGCCCGGCTGTCCGCGACGAGGCGAGCCAGCGTCGAAAGGACCCAACGGTCCATGACCGGCCGCTCAGCGAGCGGGATCTGCGGCTCCGATGGGTCGAAGTCGTCGTACGTGGCATACGTCACGAAGAACGCGTACGTGTTCCAAAGGACCAAGAGCTTCCGCCGCAGATCCTCGAACGGCGGCCACCCGAAGTACATCGTTTCTTGCAGGTCCTCGCGAGCGACGACCCAGCGGATCGCGTCGGCGCCCACGCGCTCGCAGGCCTCGACGAGATCCACCATGTTCCCGCCCGATTTGTGGAATTCCTCGCCGGGTGCCGCGAGCATCGGCTGGAACGACTCGCACACGCGATACGGCGCCTCACCCGTGAGCACGACCGAGAAGAAGAGCTGCGAGTAGAACCAGAGACGGACCTGCTCGACCATCTCGACGATGTACTCAGCCGGGAACCACTTCGCCCAGTACTCCTTGTCGTGCAGCCAGTCGAGGGTGGAGAACGGGACGATGCCGGCGTCGAGCCAGCAGTCGCCGACCTCCTTCACGCGCTTGCTCGCCGCTCCACACTCGGGACAGCCGACCACGACGTCGTCGATCCACGGGCGGTGCAGCTCGCGCAGCTTGTCGAGACCGCTCTTCGCACGCTCGCGAAGCTCCTCTTCGCTCCCGATGACGAAGAAGTGCCCCTTCTCGCACGTATAGAAAGGAAGGGGCAGGCCCCAGTAGCGCTTCCGGCTGATGTTCCAGTCGCCCATGTTCTGGAGCCAGTTCTCCATGCGGCGCCCCGCCGCCGGCGGCAGCCAGGTCACCTTCGCCGCGGCGGCCATGAGCTTCGGGCGCAGCTCGTCCATCGAGATGAACCACTCGTCGTCGACGCGGAAGACGATCTCCTCGTGGCAGCGCCAGCACTCGGGATAACGGTGGGTGTAGTCCGCCGCCCGGAAGAGCCGGCCACGCTTTTGGAGGTCATCGGCGATCTCGCGCGCGACGTCACGCGCTTCCTTGCCCTCAAGCCAGCCGTACCCCTTGACGAAGCGCGCCATCTCGTCGATCGGGACGAGGACCGGGAGCTTCTCCGTTTTCGACAGCGCGAAGTCCTCGGCGCCGCAACCCGGCGCGATGTGGACGAGACCGGTCCCTTCCGCGGCGGTGACATCCTTCCACTCGATCACGCGGTGGCCGACAACGCCCTCGCTCGACGCCGGTAGCGCGTCGAACGGACCGCTGTAGCGAAGACCGAGGAGCGCTTTGCCTTTCACCGTCTCGACGACGGTCGCGTTGTCCCACCTGGCCTGGTCGAAGGTCTCCTTAGACACGATCAGGATCTCGTCCCCCACCTTCGCACGAACGTAGTCGAGGTCGGGATTGACCGCGAGCGCCACGTTCGCCGGTAGGGTCCACGGCGTTGTGGTCCACACGAGAAAGGACTCGTTCTTCCGGCCTTCGATCGGAAACCGGACGTAGACCGAGAGATGGGTCATCTCCCGGTAGCTGTCGATCATCTCGTGCTGGGACAGCGCCGTGCCACATCGCGCGCACCACGGCATCGAACGGTGGCCTTTGTAGAGCCAGCCTCTTTCCTGGCAGACCTTCAGGACGTGCCAGATATGCGAGATGTTGAGGTCGCTGTAGGTGAAGTACGAGTTCGCCCAGTCCATCCACTGGCCCATGCGGATCGAGCCCTTGGTGATGGCGGCGGCCGAACGGTCCACACGCGCTCGGCACGCGTCGGAGAACTTGCCGATCCCGTACGTCTCGATGTCGCGCTTGCTGTTGAGATTCAGCTCACGCTCGACCTGCACCTCGACCCAGAGGCCCTGACAATCGAAGCCGTTCTGGTAACGCTGATCGAAGCCGCGCATCGCCTTGTAGCGCTGGTAGATGTCCTTATAGGTACGGGCCCAGGCGCTGTGAACGCCCATTCCTTCCACGTTCGCGGTGATCGGACCGTCGAAGAACGAAAACCGCGGGCCGCCCGCGTTCTTCTTGCGGAGCATCTCGAAGGTGTCCTCGCGCTCCCAGAGGTCAAGGATCCGGTGGTCGACCTCGGCGAGGTCGAGCTTCGCGCCGACCGGACGGAATCGCGCTCGTTCGCCTGTCTTGGCCATCGCTCGACCTCCTTCTACAAACAAAAACGCCGTCCCGACGTCTCGGGACGGCGTGAGCCGTGGTACCACCCAAGTTGACGCAGTCTGCGTCCACTCGTTGCGCCTCTAACGGTGCGCGCTCCGTCCGGTTCTACTCGTTTTCTTCCGGCAGCTCGGGGTTGATGGCCCGTCAACGCTCTTGTCGTTCGAGTGTACGCATTTGGGCCCGGTCCGAGAAGGGTTTCGGCCGGGGCTGTCGGCGGCGGCCATTGACATATGGATGGTTCGTATATATACGTTGAGTGTAATACGGTTGGAGGTGGGCACATGGTGAAGGCCGCAGCGGTACGGGAGATTCGAATGCGGGCGGACAAGGACGGCTGTCTCAGCGGGCCGGCTTTCAGCGGAGCCCTGAACGCAGTCTGGAAGGAGTCTCGGGAACGACCTGAGACTCAGATCACCCTGTTGCTGCTGGATCTGGACAACCTGCACCAGCTCAATACGGTCCACGGACGCGAGGCGGGCGACCGCGCGGTCAACGCGGCCGTGACGGAGCTCTCCCGCACGGCCAAGCGCGAGAGCTGGACGCTCGGACGCATCGGGGGTGACGAATTCGCCCTACTGGCGCCGGGGCTGACGGTCGAGTCCGCGTTTCTTCGCGCCGACACGCTGCGTCGCGACATAGATGCCGCCTTCGCGAAGGCGCTGGCGCGCGGCCAGCGGTGTGCGGTGAGCATCGGCGTCGCCAACATCCCGCGGGATGCGAAGAGTCCTGAGGACCTCATGCGCAAGGCGGACCTCGCGCTCTACGCGGCAAAAGAACAGGGCGGCGACACCGTCGGCCTGACCCCCGCCGACGACATGGTCTTGAAGTCCTCGTACTACAGCGCCGCCCAGCTCGCCCGTCTCAAAGGCCTAGCCGAGCGCAAAAAGACCAAAGAGGCGGTGCTTCTGCGCGAGGCCCTCGAGGACGTGCTCCGCAAGTACGACCGCGATTGAACCTCACGGGACGCTAAGGCGTTCTTTCAGTTGTGGTGACCCGCTCTGTTCTCGCCGTGCTCATCGCTCTGACAGCGACGGTAACCACGGACCGTGGCGTTACCCCGCCTGGACCGGCAGGGGTCGCGGAGCGCGACGGTGTGACCTTGCGGCTCGAGCTTGACCGCGACGCGATCGTGCCGGGCGACCTGCTCTGGGCAACGCTGACGATCTCGAATACGAACGACCACGACGTGAAGTGGACGGCCGGCGGCTGCAGGATCCCCGGTCTGGTCGAGGCGCTGCCCCTGCTGCCGAACGCTGGACGGCACTGGCCAGGGGTCCTCGGCAGCTTCAAGTCATGGGCCCTCAAATATCCCGAGTCGTACGCGTATTTCGTGGACGAGACGAGTTGGGTCCACGGCGGCGGAGCCTGTCCCGCGGCGCAGTTCACCGAAACCCTTCCCGCGGGTGGGACCCTGCGCTCGTGGTGGGTCTGGAACGGCTTCACATCGAACGCCGCCTCGGGCTCTCGGCCTGCGCCCGGTGGTGCGATGGAGATCGCCGCCTCGTTCTATCTCGGTGAGCCTCGATCGCCCACCCAGCTTCGGGTCCTCGTGCCCGTCCGCGTCACTGGCGCACACGATCCATACATCACCGCCGGAGCCGCTCTCGACCGCGCCTTCGACGATGGCCGTCTGGCGCGTTGGCTCGAGGCGCGTCCGACACCCGTCACATCCGGGACCGGAGGCGTCGGCGACATCGTCGGCGGGATCAAGCTCGAAGGGAACATCTGGCGAGTGCTTGCGGCGCAGAAGACCCTGGTGCCCGACTACCGTTCGAGTGAGATCGAAGTCCGACTCGATGCGCGCGACGGGAAGGTCGTTTCGGTCGTAGAACGTTAGCGTTCCTGCGAGTGGACCTCGACGGGGCGCAACGTGCTGAGCTCGACGAGCTGGCGCTCACGTACGGCCCACCGCGGCGGCTGGACGCGGCGATCACTCCGTTCTTCGATCCAGTCCAACGGCCCGACCGGTTCGCCGAGGTCTGTATGGTCATCCGCCGCCACAACGGAAAGATCCCGCTCTCGATAAAGACGTTCTATCCCCGCGGTGCCTATCGACTGCCCACGGGAGGGATCCACCACGGCGAGCGGATCCTCGACGCCCTGCGTCGCGAGACCGACGAGGAGACCGCGCTCGAGGTCGAGGTCCGTCGGTTCCTCGCATGGATCACCTACCGCGATGTCTCCGCTCCGGAGGGTCCCCCGCTCTTTCACACACTCGCGTTCCTTCTCGACGAGGTCGGCGGGACCTTCAAGACGCGTGACGAAGAGGAGCAGATCGAAGACTGGATCGAGGTCGAGCCCACGGCGCTATCCGACGTCGCCGACGGGCTGGACCACATCGCGAGCGCACCGTCGAAAGACATCGGGGGCGATTGGGCGGACTGGGGTCACTTCCGCGCGATCGTGCACCGGGTCGTCCACGAGGAGCTGTCGCGCTAAAACTTCTCGAACCGGAATAGCCGGACCGCGAGGATGAACCCGGCTAGCGTCCAGACCAGTAAGCCGAGTATCTGGGTGCGGACGTCCCAAAGTGTCGCGCCCTGGACGCTGATCTCACGCAGCGCGTCGTTCAGCAGCGTCAGCGGGAGCAGGTTCGTCACCGGCCGGATGAGCGCGGGCGCCGCATTCTTGGAAAAGAAGACACCTGAGAAGAAGAACTGAGGAAGAGTGATCAGCTGTGCGATGGCCGGCACCTGATTCTCGCTCGTCGCCCAGCCGGCGAGCGCGAACCCGATCGTGAGGAACAGGACGCTCCCAAGGAGCGCGATGACCAGGAGTGGAGCGAGACCGCCGACGATCGTCACGTTGAAGAGCACGAGCGCGACCAGGAGCAGCACGGCGACCTGCCCCGTCGCAATGACGAGCCGCGTAAGCACGTGCGCGGCGAGCAGGTTCGGGACCCGAACCGGCGTCGCCATGATGCGACGCAGGACACCGCGCTGCTTGTCGGCAACCAATGCGAACGCGACCGAGAAGACCGCGAGCTGCATGACGTTGACGCCCAGGATCCCTGGCACAAGGAAATCGACGTATCGCAGGCGCACCCCCTGCACGGTCTCGTCTTTCACGGCGATCACCGGCGCCGTCTGGGTGATCGCGAACGAGAGCCGATCGATGACCTGCGACACGATCTGGCGACCGACCGCGACCTGCTGCGGCCGCGCGTCGTCTCCGTAGACGACGATCTGCGGGACGGTCTGTCCGGGTCGCGCCGGCGCGATGGCGAAGTCTGGCGGGATGAGGATGAGCATGTCGAGCTCGGTCCGGCGCAATTTCGTCAAGGCCTGGTCCGTCGGGAGCTCGGTCAGCTGGAGCGTCTCGATCCCATTCAGGATTTGGACGAGCTGCGCGCTCGACTGATTCTTCGCCTGATCGTCGATGGCGACCGACACCCGACCGAAGTCGCCGAGGTTCAGGTAGCCAAAGATCACCATCAGCATCAACGGCACGATCAGGCTGAAGAAGAGTGCCGTGCGGTCGCGCAGGTAGGCGCGAAGGAGGAGGCCGAAGAGGCGGAGGGTTTGCCTCATGCGTCGCGAATCTCGTGACCGGTGAGGTCGAGGAAAACGTCCTCGAGGTTGGCCTTCTGCTGCAGGACCGGCTTCGTGAATCCCCGGGCGAGAAGGTCGTCGATCAGCTTCCGTGGTGGGTCGAGCGCGACGATGTTCCCCTCGTCCATGATCGCGACCCGATCGCAGAGGATCTCGGCCTCGTCGAGGTAGTGCGTCGTCAGGAAGACCGTTGTGCCGCGCGCCTGGATACTCCGGATCAGGTCCCAGAGATTGCGCCTCGCCTGCGGGTCGAGGCCGGTGGTCGGCTCGTCGAGAAAGAGGACCTGCGGCTGATTCACAAGAGCGGTCGCGATCGATAACCGCTGTCGTTGGCCACCCGAGAGCTTCGCCTGCGGCTGCCGCGCACGCTCCTCGAGCTCGACCTGACGCAGAAGCGCCAGCTCGTCGACCTCGAGGTCATAGCAGGCCGCGAAGAATCGCACGGTCTCCCGCGCGGTCAGGTTGTCGGGGAACGCGCTCGCCTGGAGCTGCACGCCGATGCGACGCTTCACGCCGGATGGGTTGGAGAACACATCCACCCCGGCGACCGTCGCCGACCCGCCGTCCGCTCGTCGGAGCCCCTCGAGTATTTCGACTGTTGTGGTCTTCCCCGCTCCGTTCGGGCCAAGCAAGCCGAACACCTCACCCGGCTCGACGAAGAAGCTGATGCCGCGGACCGCCTCGATGTCGCCATAGCGCTTCCGCAGGTCATTGACTTGCACGATCGGTGGCATGACCCGAACGCTAACGATTGGCGACGAACGCGGCGTACGCGAGGTCGTGGAGATAGAACGCGAACGGCAGGATCACGACGGCCGCGACGACGATCCGTACGACGATCGGGTTCGGGCGACGAAGGCGCGTGTACGTCACCACGAGCGTCGCCGTGATCGCCGCCAGGATCGGAACCTGGGCCACCCAGTGCAGCGGGTCGGCACGGTCGACCACGAGCGCGTAGATCACCGCACCATCGAGGAGTCCGGTTGCGAGCCCGACGACCGCGAACACGCCGGCGTTGCGCACCGGATCGCGCAGGGCGAGCACGAGCCCAAGCCCGAAAGCGAGAAGAACGGCGGCGATCATCCGTTCGTAGATCCGGTTGTACGGCAGGAACAAGAACGCCGATGGAAATGCGATCGAGAGGATCACCGGAAGGATGAAGAGCGTCGCGCAGACGATCCCCACCGCGCGAGCGCCGCGCAGCGTGGCGGAGTCAGCCGGAAGCGGGCGCTCCATCTAGGGGAGTCCGAGTCTCGTACGCTAGGGGTTCGGTGTCGAATCGGGGAGCGTCGTCGGCCGCCCTACCGCGCGTGCGTGCGCTTTCGGCGCCGGCAGTGACGGGTTCTCCGGGTTTCGCCGCGCTGCTGTCCTTCCTCTTACCGGGCCTCGGTCAGATGTACCTCGGCCGGTGGATTCGCGGGGCTCTCATGATCCTCGTTCCCATCTTCACCGTACTGCTCGCCGGCGTCTTCACGGCGATCGCCGATCCACTAACAAGCTTCGTCCTCCGCAACGCCGCGGAGGTCACTTTCCTGGTGGCGGCCACCTTATTCATGTACCACCTCTTCGTCGTCGTCGATGCGTTCGCCGGAAGGCTCCGCGGGATGGGATCCCTTGGAGGCCGGCACATCGTCGATTACATCGTCCTCGGTCTCGTGTGCTTCGCGCTTGTCGGCTTCTACGCGACCGCGTATCGCGGGTCCGCGCCATGGGCCGGGCTCTTTACGAAGGTCTTCGCGCCGATCGCGAATCCGCCGAGCGTCGGCACGAACTCGGGCCAGGACTACTCCCCTCCGGTGTGGACGGAGAGGGAGCGGCTCAATGTTCTGCTGCTTGGTGTCGACTCTCGGGGAGATTCGACGACGCAGAACACCGACACGATGATCGTCCTCAGCCTCGACCCGGTGAACAAGACCGCCGCGATGCTCTCGATTCCGCGCGACGTGTACATCGACCGTCCTGGCGTCTTCACCGACAAGATCAACGCCGCCTATGCCTATGGCGGTTACGACCTCACGCGAAAGGTCGTCGAGGACTTGCTCGGGATTCGGCTCAACGCGTATGCGCTTGTCGACTTTGACGCATTCACCAAGATCGTCGATGCGGTCGGTGGCGTCGTGATCGACGTGAAGCGGCCGGTGCGGGACGAGTCATATCCGACGCCGGACTACGGCGTCGAGCGCCTGGACATAACCGCCGGCCCGCAGCTCATGGACGGCCAGACTGCATTGCGGTTCGCGCGGTCGCGGCATGACACGAACGACTACAGCCGCGCCCAGCGCCAGCAGCTCGTCCTCTCCGCGTTGCGGACGCGGATCTCCGAGGGCGATTTCCTCCGCGGGCTGCCGGCACTCGTGGATCGGGTCGGAAGCGCTGTCCAGACGAACTTCGATCCCGCCAACATCCTCCCGCTAGCTCAGTTCGGCACAGGGATCGACGGCGACGCCATCCGAAGCGAGGTGCTGTATCCCTGCGGTGGCAGCTACCCGCACTGCGAGCTGCAGTCTTCCGGGGGCGACGGTGGGTTCTACCTCATCCCCGACCGCGCCAAGATCCGGGATCTGGCCGCGGCCCTCTTCTACGACCCGCAGGTGAAGTCAGAGGGTGCGTCGGTTGAAGTCCGAAGCGCCGGGGCTCGGAATGGTGTGGCGCAGAGCGTCGCCGACCGCCTGACCGAGCGCGCGTTCGTCGTGTCGAACGTGACCGACGGCGCCACCGGCCGCTCTGCCGTCCTCGTGCGGAACGGCGCGAAGCGATACACAGCGAACGCGCTGGCGGCCCAACTCGGAGGGCTGCCGGTGGACACGCTCTCCGGAAGCGAGACGACCGCCGCTGACATCGTCGTACGGGTCGGATCGGACTTTAGGGGACTCGCAACAGACTTAGCTCGCTAGGAGAAACTTGCGTCGCGGGTGGCACGGCGCAGCGGGTCTCTCACGAAGCGCGGGTGCCCCGGGGACCCGCCCGCAGCGAACGACAGTGAGCTGCAAGGCGGGGAGGGTGCGCTGAGGGAGAGACCCGCGGAGCCGGGACAGGACCCGCGACGACCCGGGGACAGGACCCGCGACGCGCCAGCGGATTGCGAAGAGAGGTCGCGAGGCTACTGAGTCTTCTTCTTGGACTTCTCGATGCGCTCGCGGTCGGCGAGCGCGTGCTTCACGGTGCTGAACTTGGAGAGGGTCTCGCGGCGGGCCGACTGGACGCCGCGGCGGAATGCTGGATCGCTCGCGCTGCGACGGGCGAGATCGGCGTCGCGGCCGGCGGCGCCGATCGCGTCCACGATGCGACCGAGCGCGCTCGGCTTCTTGAGCTTCTTCTTTGCCGTCAACGCTTGTATACGGGCGTGACCCAGCCGCGATACTGCGACGCCTTGCCGCGAACGGCGTCGAAGTAGATCTCGCTCACCTTCGCTGTGATCGGTCCGCGCTCGCCCTTGCCGATGGCGCGGTGATCGATGCTCGTCACAGGCGAGATCTGAGCGCCCGTGCCGCAGAGGAAGACCTCGTCGGCGACATACAGCTCGGTGCGGTCAACCTGGCGTATCGCGGTCGGGATGCCGCTGTCCGCGGCGATCTTGAGAATGCAGGTCCGGGTGATGCCCTCGAGGATGTTATCGGTTCCGGGGGGAGTGATCAGGATCCCGTCGCGAACGAGGAAGAGGTTCTCGGCGCTTCCTTCGCTCACGTGGCCATCCTGCGTCAGGACGATCGCCTCGTCGAAGCCGGCCTCCTGCGCCTCGGTCTTCGCGAGCGCAGCGTTCACGTACGCGCCGGTGATCTTGCTGCGGGCCGGGATCGCGTTGTCGTCGGTACGCCGCCAGCTCGAGACGCTGCACGAGATGCCGCGATCGATGTCGATGTAGGTCCCGAACGGGACAGCGAAAACCGTGAAGCTGTCCTCGAGGTCATGGAGACGAACTCCAATGACCGGGCTCGACTTGTAGGCGATCGGCCGGATGTACGCGTCCTCGCGGTAGTTGCATTTGCGCAGGAGCTCGAGGGTGATGCCGACGAGATCGTCCGCCGTGTACGGAAGGCCGATCCGCATGATGCGGCAGGAGCGGTGCAGCCGGAGGTAATGCTCCTTTAGATGGAGGGCGTAGAGCTGTTCGTCCTGGGCGTTCCAGTAGGCCCGGATGCCCTCAAACACGCCGGTCCCATAGTTGAAGGCGTGCGTCAGCACGCTCACCTTGGCGTCGCGCACCGGTAGGAACTCGCCGTCGAGGAAGGCGAACGCCGTATCTGGGGCGGCGCCCCGTCGCAGCGACGTCGGTCTGGTCAGCTCCTGCACCATGCCCACACTCCTTGCTCGGCCACGCGACCGAACGAGCTCTGGACCGGCCGACCGCACGCCCCATGCCGACCCGTTTCCGCCATTGTGACAGGATTACTGGCGGTCAGACCGCCGGTGTGACCCCTTAGACACCCCGGTGCGTACCTGCTCCATGGAGGTGCGTGTCATGACGAGGTCCGTGATCCGAACAGCCGCGATCCTGGCGGCCGCGCTCGTCACTCTCTCCGCCTGCGCCACGGCAAATGCCCCTTCGGCCACACCGACCAGCTCGGGCTCGGCCTCGGCGGCCGCGCTGATCCAGCCGACGCACCCGGTCGAGTTCGTCATAAGCACCGCGCCGGGTGGAGGTTCGGACATTTACGCGCGCGCGATGGCGACCATCATCGAGAACAAGAAATTCTCGCCGCAGCCGGTGACCCCGCTTAATAAGGAGGGCGGCTCCGGCGCCGTCGCGTTCCAGTACGTGTACGAGAAAACGGGCGACATGCACTACGTGATGATCACCTTGAACAGCTTCTTCACGACGATCATCACGCAGAAGCTTTCGTTCAAGGCGACGGACTTCACGCCGGTCGCCAACCTTGCGCTCGACCCATTCTTCCTGTGGGTGAACGACGACAGTCCCTGGAAGACCGCCCAGGACTTCATCGACGCGGCCAAGAAGGATTCACTCACGGTGGCCGGGACCGGTGCGAAACAGGAGGATGAAGCTCTCTTCCGCAGGATCCAGGACCTCATGGGGACAATGCCCTTCACCTACATCAGCCAAACATCAGGCGCGACGGTCGCGGCCGCTGTCGCCGGACACCAGGGTGGCGTGGTCGCGTCCGTGAACAACCCGAGCGAAGGTCTGCAGCTCTACCAGGCGAAGAAGATGCGGCCGCTCTGCGCGTTCATGCCCGCGAGCCCCACGACCGCCGTGTACGCGAGCCTCCCCACATGCAAGGCGCAGGGGATCGCGATCGACGACTACTTCATCATGCGCGCGATCATGGCGCCCCCGGGCCTCTCCCAGGGGCAGCAGGCATTCTGGATCGACGTGTTCAAGAAGGTCTACGACTCGGACGAGTGGAAGAAGTTCATGAGCGACAACGCGCTCCAGCCCGACTTCAAGTCCGGGATCGAGTTCCGCCAGTTCATCCTGCAGTACCAGCAGCTCCACCAGGACATCGCGACAAAGTTCAAGTGGGTCTGATCACGGCCACGTGAGGCCGTACCAGGTAGCGACGGCGGCGGTGATCGTGCTGATCGCCGCCGTCGCCATGTTCGACTCGAGAGCCGCGTTCAGCCCTTCGGCGGGCACGGCGCCCGGCGACGTCGGCGCCCGGTGGTATCCGTTCTGGGCGGCCGGGATTATGGGAGTCGCTTCGGTCGTCGTCGCGTACCGCGCGCTCACCACGCCTCAAGGAGACGAAGGGGCCTTCGAGGGATCGAGGAGCCTGTTCGCCGTCCTGAAGCTGGCCGTGCCGATGCTCACCTATGCGGTGCTCATCGCCGGCATCAAGTGGCGGACGACGGACTTCACGTACACGGTGCTTCCGTCGTTCGGGTTCTACCTCTCCACCGCCCTCTACATGGGCCTCTTCGCGTGGTGGCTGGGGCGCTACAAGATATGGTGGGTCGGGGCGATCGCGGTGATCTTCCCGATCGTCATTTTCGCCATCTTCGAGATCGGCTTCCGAGTGAGCCTTCCCAAAAGCTTCCTGTACGACTCGGGAATTCTTCCCTTCTAGATGGAGGTCTTTGGCGACCTCGCGGGCGGGTTCGCGACGGCGCTCCATCCGATCAACATGGCGATGCTGTTCGTCGCCGTCGTCCTTGGTCTCGTAATCGGGGTCCTTCCCGGGCTCGGCGGGACGAGCGGCGTTGCGATCCTTCTCCCCATCACCGTGTTCATCGCGCACGGCTCGCTGCCCGGATCGGACACGACCACCGCGATCATCTTCCTCGCCGGCATCTACTGGGGTGCGCTCTTCGGTGGTGTCATCACCTCGATCCTTTTCAATATCCCCGGCGAGCCGTGGGCCGTCGTTCTGCTCTTCGATGGCTTCCCGCTTGCGAAACGCCTCGGCAAGCCGGGCCTCGCGCTCGCCAGCTCCTTTGTCTCGTCGTTCCTCGGAGCGCTCGTCTCGACGATCCTCTTCACGTTCTTCGCCCTGCCGATCGCGCTCAAGGCCCTTGAATTCGGGCCGGCCGAGCTCTTCGCGGTATTCGTGCTCTCCTTTGCGACCCTCATCGGCCTCGGCGCCGAAGCGCCGATGAAGAGCCTTGCGATGCTCGCGCTCGGTCTTCTCCTTGCGGCCGTTGGCTTCGACACCATCACCGGAGAGCAGCGGCTGAACTTCGGCCAGGTCTCCCTTCTCTCGGGCATCAGCTTCGTTCCGGTGACCATCGGTCTGTTCGGGATCGGCGAGATCCTGGCATCGGCCGAAGAGCAGGGCATCGGCTACGTCGAGAACATCTCCGCGAAGCTCGGCCTGACGGACGTCTTTCAGGCCTTGCGTGAGCTCCGCAAACGGCTTCGCCTGGTCCTCTCGAACGCGGTCATCGGATTCTTCTTTGGCGTTCTGCCCGGCCATGGCGCGACTGCGGCGTCCTTCCTCGGCTACGGCCTCGCGCGTCAATACTCGAGCAACAAGGAGAACTTCGGAAAGGGCGAGATCTCCGGGATCATGGGCCCACAGTCGGCGGCGGACTCCGCCGGCGTGGCCTCGCTCGTTCCGATGATCACGCTTGGGATTCCCGGCTCTCCGACGTCCGCGGTGATCATGGCGGGCCTTTTCATCTGGGGACTCCAGCCCGGACCGGTCCTCTTCATCCAGCATCCGGATTTTGTCTGGGGGCTCATCGCGAGCATCTATCTCGGGCACCTCTTGACCTTCATCCTGTGCCTGCTCGCGGTGCCGCTCCTCGCCATGATCATGCGGGTGCCCTACGCGATCATCACGCCGTTCATCGTGGTCATCTCGATCATCGGCTCGTACTCGCTCAACAACAGCATCCTCGACGTCTTCATCACGGTGATCTTCGGGCTGATCGGGTACTGGCTGCGAAAGATGAAGTACCCGCTCGCGCCGCTCGTGGTGGCGCTCGTCCTCGGCGACTCCACCGAGCGCGAGCTCCGCAAGGCGCTCATCGCCGGTCACGGCAGCCCGCTGTATTTCTTCAACAGCGGCCTCTCGACAGTGCTGATCCTCGCCGCCGTCGTGCTCGTGCTCATCCCACTCGTGCGCACCATCCGCGCGCGCCGGCGAGGCGCCGCGCCGCCGGCAGCCGTCGCCCACCCCTAGAGTTCGGGCGCCATGACCGCCTGGGACATCGCACTGATCGTGGGCGCGTTCGTCCTGATCCTCGTCGGTGCCGAGGTCTTCACAAACGGCGTCGAATGGCTGGGCCTGAAGCTCCGGATCAGCGAGGGCGCGACCGGCAGCATCCTTGCGGCGCTCGGTACGGCAACCCCCGAGACCTTGATCCCGGTCGTCGCGATCCTTTTCACGAACACCGCGGATTCGGACGAGATCGGAGTCGGCGCGATCCTCGGCGCGCCGTTCATGCTCGGCACGCTCGTCATGCTCCTCATCGGCGTGACGGCGTTCGTCCTTCGAAAGAAGCGTAAGCGCAACACGCTTCACGTGGATGCCCCGCACGCCCTGCGCGATCTCTCGTTCTTCCTCGTCCTCTACGCGATCGCGCTTGGTCTGGCTCTGCTCCCACCGGATCTCCACTTCCTCAAGGGATATCTCGGCTGGGTCTTTCTCCCGGCCTACTTCCTTTACCTGTATCTGGTGCTACGCGCGCCGCGGCGCAGTGCCGAGGACATCGAGGAGGAGATGGAAGAGCGCGAGGCGTTCGACCAGCTTACGTTCATCAGCCTCCTGGGAAGGGTCGGCGTCACTCTGCGGGCTGCAACACCGCCGCTTTGGCTCGTATTGACCCAGACGATCGTCGCCTTTGCCGCGATCGTGCTCGGCGCCCGCTTCTTCGCCGACTTCGTCGAGGACTTTTCGCATGCGATGCACTTCAACACGCTCCTCGTCGCGCTCATCCTGGCGCCGCTTGCGACCGAGCTGCCGGAAGCGGCGAACTCGCTCATCTGGACGCGCGATAACAAAGACGTGATCGCGCTCGGGAACGTCACCGGCGCGATGGTCTTTCAGTCGACCTTCCCGGTGACCATCGGGGTGCTCCTGACGCCGTGGCAGCTAGGGCAATTCGGGACCGTTGCGGCCGTGTTTGCTCTGATCTCCGGCCTTTTGATCTACGTGCAGCTACGCCTGCGAGCACGCGAGAATGCCCTTCCACTCTCGTCGCTCATGCTGGGGGGAAGCCTTTATGTCGTGTTCATCGGCTACCTCCTGTGGAGCGTGCTTATCTGACCCGGCGGGCGAACGACCGAGCCGCACTAGAATCCGAGACGTCGCGCAACCGCGCGCTTCCCACGAGCGCGACGCAAAGAGGGGGTAGGTAGCTCATGAAGCGTGCTCTCGCGTATCTGGTACTGGCGGCAACCGTCGTCGCGGCTTGCGGCGGTAACACCGCCGCTTCCCCAACGCCAAGCGCGACCGCGTCCGCGACGGCGACGCCCAAGCCCATCCAGGTCGGCCTGGTCACCGACGTGGGCGGTCTCAACGACAAGAGCTTTAACCAGGCCGCGAACACCGGCCGGCTGAACGCGGAGAAAGACTTCGGCCTCAAAACGAGCGTGATCGAGTCCAAGAAGCAAGAGGACTACGTACCGAACCTCACCACGTTCGCGCAGCAGAACTACGACCTCGTCATCGCGGTGGGCTTTCTCATGCAGAACGCCGCATGGAAAGTTGCGAAGCAATTCCCGAACGTGAAGTTTGCGATCATCGACGGCGCCCCCGCCAACGATGCCGGCAACAACGAGAATCTCCCGAACGTCGCGAACCTGTTCTTCAAAGAGCAGGAAGCCGGATACCTCGTCGGCGTGATCGCGGCAACCATGGCGAAGAACAAAGTCGGTAAGGCCATCCACAACACGCTCTGCTCGATGGGCGGCATTCCGATCCCGCCGGTCGATCACTACATCGCCGGCTACCAGGACGCCATCAAGACGATCGACCCGGATGCCACCATCATCAACGGCTACAGCAACGACTTCGTTGACCAGCAGAAGGGCAAGGAAGTCGGACTCAACCACATCAGCAAGAACTGCGACATCCTGTTCCAGGTGGCCGGCGGCTCGGGCCTCGGATACATCGCCGCGGCGAAGGAGAAGGGCGTCTACGCCATCGGCGTGGATGTTGATCAGATAGATGTCGCGCCCGGCACGGTCATCACGAGCGCGATGAAGAGGGTCGACAAAGCTGTCTACGACACGTCGAATGCGGTGAAGAGCGGGTCATTCAAGGCGGGCGACAACTTCTTCAGCGCAACAAACGACGGGATCGCGTACGGCAAGCTCGATCCGGTCGTTCCCGCCGACGCAAAGGCGGCCGCGGACAAAGCACTCGCGGACATCAAGAGCGGCGCGATCAAGCCCAAGACCGACCTGACCGTCAAGTAACAGGCAGCTCGTTGGCGAGCGAACCGCAGGCAACTCCGACGGGGCCGGCAACGGCCCCGTCGGTGCGCCAGCCGACCGCGCAATGGGCGAGAGGGCCCGCCGTGCCCGTCGCTTCGGTGGTCTTCGCGCTTGCGATCGGCGCGATCTTCGTGCTCCTTTCCGGCCACGATCCGATCGCCGCGTACATCGATCTCTTCCGTGGCGCCTTCGGTAGCCCCTACGACATCACCGAGACGCTCATCCAGACGATTCCGCTCGTCCTCGCCGGACTCGCGGTCGCCGTCGCCTTCCGCACGGGCCTCTTCAACATCGGAGCCGAGAGCCAGCTCCTGATCGGGGCGGTCGCGGCGGGGGCGGTCGGAGCGCGCTTCGCGGATCTTCCCGGATTTGTGCTCTTCCCGATGGTCTTGGCCGCGGGGATCGGCGCCGGAGCGGCGTGGGCCGCGATCGCTGGCTACCTCAAGGCCGCGCGCGGCGTGAACGAGGTGATCACGACGATCATGCAGAACTACATCGTCGTGTTCGTGATGCATTGGCTCCTGCAGAACGGACCGATGACAGCGCCGAACGCGCTCGGCACTCCGGCCTCCGCGCCGATCGGCGCGGGCGCGGTGCTCCCCATCATCATCCCCAACGAGCTTGTCCCGCTCACGCGACTTCACGCCGGGATCTTCCTGGCGATCGCCGCGGTCGTCGTTTTCTGGTTCCTGCTGTGGCGAACGCCGCTCGGATATGAGCTCCGCGCGGTCGGTCTTGGCGCGCGCGCTGCGGCCCAGGCGGGCATCGATCCCCGCACACGCACCGTGATCGCGATGGCCATCGCCGGCGGCTTCGCCGGCCTCGCCGGAATGATCCAGGTCACGGGGGTCTTCCACCGGGTATTCGATGGGTTCTCCTCGGGCTACGGCTTCGACGCGATCGCGGTCGCCCTCCTCGGAAAGAACTCGCCCATCGGGATCGCCCTCGCGGCCTTGCTGTTTGGTGCGTTCGCGCGCGGTGGCTCGATCATGCAGGCCAACGCCGGTGTCTCGGCGCAGCTCGTTTCGGTCATCGAAGCCGTCGTCCTCTTCGTCATCGCGGCCGAGCTCATCGTTCGCGTACTGACCGCACGCCGGCGAGAACGCAAGCCGCTCGAGGCCATCGCGTGACCGCCGACCAGCTCATCGGCGCCGGTGTCCTCGCGGCCACGTTGCGCCTCGCGACCCCGATCCTCCTGGCGGCACTCGGCGGCGTGGTGTCCGAACGCGCCGGCGTGGTCAACATCGCGCTCGAGGGCTGCATGCTCGTGGGAGCCTTCTTCGGCGTCGTCGCCGCCGATCAGTCGCACAGCGTGGTCGTGGCGCTCGTGGCCGCG